>Ga0335085_10002482_pt1 | contig 34311 bp, 27 predicted proteins | sample Lox_Sample_45_FD_206712 | JGI IMG/M metagenome (GOLD analysis project Ga0335085, IMG submission 206712) | Soil microbial communities from Loxahatchee National Wildlife Refuge, Florida, United States - Lox_Sample_4.5 | ecosystem: Environmental > Terrestrial > Soil > Wetlands | place: USA... | reverse complement strand
ATGGACAAAGCTTCGCTTTGTCCCGAGGAAGATGGTGACGGCGAGCCCGCTGTCAAGGGTCAAGATGAACGCCCGCCGGGCGCCCTTGACAGCGGGCTCCGCCGCCCCCGGTGTCGTGTGCTCGTTTTCGTCTTGACATGAGCCAGCGCCCTCATAGAGGGAATGACGAACGACCAAGGGGCTTCCAGGTCGTTGAATGACACCACTACCACGCAGGGGTTTGCTTTGACATCGCCTTTTGCTAAGATGCAGCGTGGACATGAGGGGGCTCTCGAGGTCGGCAAAGTGAAGTGCCCCAACTGCGGGTTCGTCACATTCCCAGATCCAGCGGAGTGCAAGAAGTGCGGTCAACGTTTTGCTCCTGAGCTCCGGCGGCCGCAGCAGCCAGCTCCCAGCGTAACCTTTCGTTCCCCTGACCGACCTTTTGTCTTGACTTCGCCGGAACCCCCGGCGCCGACTCCTGAACCGGGCCGCGGCACTGCGGACGCCCGAGGATCCGCACACTTAAGGGACGCGGGCCGGGCTGCCGGCTTCGAACCGCGGGATACCCGAGGGGGACCTGAGCAATCCTCGGATTCCAGTCTGCCAACACCGGACCCGCCTACGAGCCCCTGGCACGAAGAGATCGCGGCGCGGGTGGCGCGCTACCGGCGCCGGCGCGGACTGCCAGAGGAGGAGGCTTCGAGGAGCAATTTCGAGTTCGATTTCGATAATCCTGCCGGCCGCGCCGCGCCGACAAACGCTGGAGCGGCGGACATGGACTTGCATCGTTCCGTTCGCGTCAATGACCTCGACATCGACCTCGACGCCGGCGCAAGCGGGGACGCACCTCGCCTCGACGCAACAACGGGCTCGCAAGGCTGCCCGGGGCCTCGCGAAGATCCGGCGGAGTGGGCCCTCGGGCCGCTCGACTTCCGGGCCACCGACCGCCCGGTGGAGATTGTGCTCGATCCCGGACTGCCCGAAGTCGACGAGCAGGATCGTGATCTCGCTCCCAAAGCCGCGCCTCTGGGACGCCGCTTCGCGGCCGGACTGCTGGACGTCCTGGTGCTGCTGATCGCCGGCCTCGTCTTCTTTGTGCTGTTTCGCGCGTCCGGCGGACACTTGGACCTTCAGCCCGCCAACCTCGCGATTGTTGGCTTTGCCGCCGCCTTCCTGATGGTCTTTTATTTTTCGGCCTTCACGGCGCTGGCTTTTGCCACCCCGGGCCAATCGGCTGTGGGCCTGCGCGTGCGGACGTTTGAAGGCGAGACGCCCGGTATAAGCGCCTCGCTTTGGCGCGGAGCCGGCTACCTGGTATCCGCCATCAGCCTGATGCTGGGATTTGCCTGGGCCGCGCTCGATCCCGAGCACATGGCCTGGCACGATTACATGTCGCGTACTTGCCTGGTCGAACGGCGGTAATTGGTGAGGTCTGACGAGAATTACAGAATATTGTGAGAACGCTGCTGCAGCGGCGGTCTATGACGGGTCTATGACCGCCGCCACAGCTAGACGCCACGATATCCACCAATAGTCGGTATCTGGCGCGCCACCCGGAGAAAGACATTGGGAAAGGGACGATTCCTGAATCAGAAGCTCGGCAAGCGCACTAGCCGGCGGATGGATCTGTTGAAGTCGGGGGCTCGTGCGGCGCAGCCGGGCAACCCATTCCTCCCACCCGAGTCAAAGTTTCCGAAAAAGGGTCCGTCGAGAGGCGGCGAACAGCGGAAGGGGTAAGCGACGGCAGTCTCGGGCGATCAGGACTTGAGGGCCTGCTGAATTTTCTCCAGGCTGGCGACCACGTCATGGGTTTCTTGTATGCTCATGAGCCTGAATGGGCGAATGTTGAATTCCCGGACTTGGGGATCAAGAAGCCGAAGGAGCTTGAGGCCATCGATCGTGATCCAGGTCTTCACCGTGCGACGGTCCTTGACGTCGCGCTCGCGTCGCACCCAGCCACGCCGCTCGAGGCGGTCGAGCAGCCGGGTCACGTCGGGCACCGCCTTAATGAGCCGTTCGCCAATGCCTGAGCAGGTTGCGCCTTTTCTCCCGAAACCACGCAGGATCCAAAGTACTCTGAATTGAGTGCTGGTGAGGCCGTGTGCTTTCAAGGCGGCGTCGAAAGAGCGCTGGATGGCGTCGGCCGTGCGGATGATGGTTGCAATCGCCTTCTGGCTGACCGGCGTTTGATGCAAATCCGGGATTCCCTTACTGACCAAGGGTCCCCTCCCGGGGTGTTCGTGTTGCAACACTTCCGGCTCGCCGCCCGAAATCAGATGAAGCGAGTTCAGGTGAGTATACAAGTTTAACCTGTCAACGGTCCACGTGATCACGATAGCTGTTATAACAATTGCTTGTCAGTCTAATCGGATCGCAGGGCCGGCTTGGATGACGGGCTAGACCGAGAGCTTAGCCAGTTGAGACATCAGCGAGACCACCAGCTTGCGGTTGCCCGCTGACATCCCTTCGTAAACCCTTAGCATCCGCGAAGCGGAACGCGAGATCCCCCGCCGCGAAGGTACCTTGACGGCATTGGGGCGGCCATTCCGGCTAAAAAGCAGCTGGTACGGCTCAAGCTCCAGCGCTTTCGCGAATTTCTCAAGGGTGGCTATTGAGGGAGCAGTGTAGCCGCCCTCAACTCTCGAAATGTAAGACCTGAGGAGCCCGGAGCGCCTTTCAATATCCCCCTGGGAAAGTCCCTTGGCCTCACGGAACGCACGGATTTTTCCCCCTACATTCATCGTAACCTCGGTTGTCGACTGAATGTGAACCACGATTGATCCAACGCAGCACTTGAACTGCCGACTTGCAATTTGTGGCCCCTACCTGGAGAGCCAACAGCAGTATTTAATCACAAAGTCCAAGTAGTTTCAACCTTATCTATAATTCCTGTGGATAATCCGATCGATTACTCTTGGTTCGGAACTTATTATCCTATTTCGAGCTGCCGCCCTGCTGAATATTTCCCCGATCACGGGAACGTCGTGGCGCATTCAGCGGTCCAAGCTCGGTGCCCAGCCATCCCGCCACCGCCAGCGCCAGCAGGGAGCCGGCCAGATCCGACAGCTCCGGAAGAATCAGACTCAAGCGAGCCTGTCGGATGAGATCGTAGTGATTGCTTCCGGTGATGACGAACAGCCGGGATCCGCGCTCTTTGATCAAGCCTGCGAGCTCGACGGCCGCTTTGGCGGGCCGGCCGCTGGATGGGGAAACCAGAAGCACGGCAGATTCCTCGCCCAGCGCCGGAAGCCAGCCCGACTCCAAAGCGGCGCCGTCAACTCCTATCACCGGCCGGCGCCAGCGCTGGCGAGCCAGGGCGGCGGCGCGCCTCGCCGCCGGAGCATGATGGCCAAGTCCAGCCAATAAGATCGGCGCGCGCGGCGCCAATTCGCGCGCGAGAGCCGCGACTCCCTCAGCGAGTTGGCCCGCCAGGCGATCGAGATGTGACGGCAGGTCGCGCCAGTCACGCTCCAGGCGATCGAGGCGCTCTGCAGGACGCGTCAATTGCCGGGCGCCGATCAGCGCCAACTGAGTGGCGGCGGCTTGCTGCAAGCAGGCTGCGCCGAGGTCGCCCTCGGCCGCCGCTCCCGACCACGGGAGGGCGAGCGCGAGACCCGATTCCGCGATCGTCGGCGTTGTCACTGCGTCTGCGGCCGGCACCGCACCGGTTCCGCCGGTCACCATCAGCACCTGCGCCCCGCGCCGGTGCGCTGCCCGGGCCGCCTCCTGCGGCGGCTTCGTCCCGTCCGCGAATATCACCACCACCGATCCGGGACGCAGCATGCCGGCGGCGTCTTCCGCAAAAGCGGATGCCTCCCGAACCATCAGCGGCCACGAGAGCAGATCCTCGAAAGCCCGGCCGAGCATCTCCGCGGCAGGTAGCGATGGGGCGGAAGCGGCCGCCCACACCGGCACCTCACCCCAGCGGATAGCCCTCACCACACGCTCGTATCCGGGACGCTGCCTCACCACGATTTCGGTGAGGGCGTGCGGCAGATTGATCAGTTCGGCAGGCGCCGGCATCAGAGTTCCAATCTCAGGACGCGTCCGGTGGCAAAGGGCGCCGAGTATCGCCGCACCCCATCAAGCTCGAAGCCATAGGCAAAGAACGCCGCGTTCCAAAGGAGGATCAGCGATCCCACAAACGACCATATCAAGAGTGTGGCCGAGATGGCGAACGGCCCGTAGACTTCCGGGAAGTGGAGAGCCGGCAACACCCAGGTGAAGATCGCCCGCGCCGCCTCCGAGAGCAGCGCCGCCGACACGGCGGCCGGCAGCACTCGCGCGACCGGGACCTTGGCGTTGGGAAGCGCATAATAAATGGTGAAGAAGATGCCCACCATCAACGGCACGGAAACCGTCTCGAGCATGGCGCGAGAGAGGACCGCGTCCAGTGCAGGCCAGTGGCTGCTTCCCGCGGGAACCACCGATTCCAGCAGCGCCTCCAACTCGACCGAGGCCAGGGCCATCAGTCCCGAGCCGATGGCGAGCATCACCGATAAAGCGAGATTCCCCAGGTAGCTGCGGTTCTCCCGGATACCCCAGACCCGGTTCAGCGCCACCTCGAGCGGCAGGAAGACGCCGGAACTGGTGACGAACAACAGCAGCACGGAAACAATCTGCACCCGGCTCCGCGTCCACATCACGGCGTTCAGGTTGCGAATGACGAATTCGGCGCCGGTGGGGAGATTGGCGCGCAAGAGTTGCTCCACCACTTTGAACGCTCCATGCCAACCGAGCAGTCGCTCGCAAATGGTCACCAGCAGGAGCGAGAAAGGAAAGAACGACAGCAAGGCATTGGCGGCGATCGAGAAGGCGTAGGCATGGACCTCTGTGGTCCACAGATAACGTAAGCTCGCGGGAAAACGTCCCTTGACGTCCCGCTCCCCGTCGGGCGCAGCATTCCGCAGGACACTCACGTCCACCAAATCCCCCCTTAGAGGTACTGGTGTTTGACGTCGTGGCGGGCCCCTGCGCCCGCCCAACTGGCTGAACTGCTCTGAGGTGGGCGGGCACAGAGGCCCGCCCCTACGTCAGACTGCACCACTACTCCCTCACAAGCCACCGTGTCTCACCATCGCCGTCGCATCATGTTATCTGATGCGCGCAAATCGTGCCGGGCAAGTGTAGTGCCCGGCCTAACGATGCTGGTGTCGTTTGACGGCTGCCTTTGGGAATTCGTCATTCAATCAGCGGAAGCGGGAATCCACCGTATGAGATCCTCCTTGCGTGTGTCTCCTCATGGATTGCCGCTTTCGCGCGAATGACGAGTTCCCGCATTCCGGAATCAGGTGAGAACGCTCCCAAGCACACCGGTATGTGTACTCGCCACTCGTCACTTGCCACTTATCTCTTCCATCAGCCTCTCAGCATCTATAATTGAGGTTCGCAAAAGATAGTGACGGATTGCGACGTAGCGGGCAAGATGCCCGCGCTACGAGCGGTTCGCCATCACCATAATTTGCGAAGGTCAGTAGATACGAGGTAGAAATCGCATGCCCGTGATTCGTGCCTGCAAACATTGTGGACAGAAGAACCGGATTCCGGCCAAGTCCCTGGCCGGCCCCACTCGGTGCGGAGCCTGCAAGACGCCGCTAACGCCGATCACCCAGCCGCTCGCTGCCGACGACGCGTTGTTCGACGATGTGCTTCGCGAAGCGACGGTTCCCGTGCTGGTCGACTTCTGGGCGGAGTGGTGCGGACCCTGCCGCGCCGCGGCGCCGGAAGTGGCGCGCACGGCCGCTGACATGGCAGGTCAGGCTCTCGTGCTGAAAGTCGATACGGACAAGTACCCCCAACTCGCCGCGCGTTACAATGTCTGCGGCATTCCGAACTTCGCGGTCTTCGTCGGCGGCCAACTGGTCAAGCAGCACGCGGGCGTGGTCGGACACGACCAGATGGACGAATGGCTCAGGTCGGCCGTTCCCGCCTCGGCGTAGCAGCGATCAGGGGTTAGGGCTGTGCGGCAGCTCTTGTAACTTGGGTTTCGGCCAGCAAGCTGGCCAAGTGGCACAGGCAGTCTTGCCTGCGCCTGTCCAATTATCGGCTCTTCATTCCGCAGAGCCAGGAGTGGCTGTGCCACTTGGCTGCGCTACTGAATCACCCGGAACGGCACGTTGCTCTTGAGCGTCCCGCCAGGCGTCAGGACCTTGACCGCGCCGGTCGTCGCCCCTGCCGGCACCGTTGCGGTGATCAGCGAGGGCGATACGACGGTGAATGTTGCGGCCGTGCCGTTGAAGGTCACGCTGGCCGAGCCCGTCAGGTTGGTTCCGAGGATGTCGATTTTCACGCCCACCCTGCCGGACGTGGGTTCCGTTTTCACGAATGGAGGCAGGCCCACATTGAGGCTGAACACGGTGCCGCAGCCCACACCGCAGCTCGCGCCGGTGCCGCCAGCACCCGTTGTGCCGTAGATCATGCCATTCGTGTCCTGAATCAGTGGCGCGTAAGGCACCTCGCCGTCGGTGCAGGCGCTCTCCGAGCAGAAGCTGTAAAGGGTCTTAAAAGAACCCGAGGGCGTGATTTTGAAGACCGTCCCCTCATCGTTGGCGCCGCCGCTCGATGTAGTTCCATACAGATTGCCATCGGTCGCCTGCAATAACTGCGATTCAGGATAATTGCCGTCCAGGCATCCGCTATGCGCGCAGAAACTGTAGAGAGTGGTCAGGACGCCGGCCGGCGTGAGCTTGAATACCGTGCCAAATCCGTACGCGCCACCGAAGAGGGTGGTGCCGTAGAAATTACCGTCGACGCCTTGAATGACGCCGGCTCCCACCTGGCCGTCCGTGCAGCCGCTTTGCTGGCAAAAGTTGTGGACCACCGTCAGCGTGCCGGCCAGAGTCGTTTTGTAGACCGTCCCGCCGTCGTAGGCCCCACCCGAGGTCGTGGTCCCGTAAAGATTGCCGTCCGTGGCCTGGATCAAGACCCCATCGGGGTAGCCACCGTCTGCACAGTACGGCTCGGAACAGAACGGGTGTTGGTTGCTGAAGGTGCCGCCATGCGTGATCTTGAAGATTTTTCCGAAACCCTGCCCGCCGCCCTCGCTGGTGGTCCCATAGAAATTGCCGTCGGACGCCTCCACGATTCCGTTGGGATAAGAGCCATCGGTCACGTTGAACTGGTGCAGCGTGGTCAGGACGCCCGCGGGCGTGAGCTTGAAAACGGTGCCGACGAGGATTCCACCACGACTCGCCGTTCCGTAGAAGTTCCCGTCTCCCCCCTGGACCAGTGCCGAGCCAGGGTCATATCCGTCCGAACAGTTCCTTTTGGAGCAGAAGTTGTAGAGCGTCGTCAGCGCGCCGCCCGTCGTAATCTTGAAAGCCGTACCGCAACCTCCAAGTATGCAGGACTGGTTGGCGCCGCCGTTGGAGGTGGTGCCGTACAGGTTGCCGTCCGTACTCTGCACCAACCCGTTAGGCCCCAGGCCGTCGGTTGAGTTGAAGCTGTGAATGGTGGTGAGGGACTGCGCGCGAGCGGGGGCTGCCGCCATGACGGACACCATCAGCGCAACGCAGGCGCTCATAGCCCATCCGCACAACGATTCCCGGCGCAAGAATGAGAGTTGACGAGGGACATCCGAGATCAATGACACCGTACGATTCATGAGATCCTCCCTGGCGAATTCGCAGCTCCAGTACTCAGCTGTAGGGCACGCCATGGCGTGCCCCTACGGCCTATTGCACCACCGTAAACGGCACGTTGCTCTTGAGCGTCCCGCCGGGCGTCTGGACCTTAACCGTGCCGGTCGTCGCCCCGGCGGGTACGTTCGTGGTAATCTCCGACGGCGAGACCACTCTGAAGCTCGCTGACACGCAGTTGAAACTGACCATGGTGGAGCCCGTCAGTTGCGTGCCGAGGATCTTGACGGCGGCGCCGACTTTGCCTGACGCCGGCAGCGTCTCGACGAAACGTCCGAGGTTCGCGCTCACGGTGAAGACCGTCCCGCAGCCACCCCGGCAGGCGTCGCTCGCCCCGCCGTAGAATGTCGCCCCGTAGAAGGCTCCGCTGGTAGACTGCACCAGGCCTCCGTAAAGCCCGCTGCCCTCGCTGGACTTCAGATTGTGCACGGTCGTGAGTGCGCCGTTCGGGGTCAACTTGAAGACCGTGCCATTGGTGGTGGGTGCGCCGAGGTTGGTCACACCATAGAAGTTCCCGTCGGGAGCCTGGACCAGCCCCGCATAAACAGAGCCGCCGTCCGCGCAGTTCGCTTTGGCGCAGAAGCTGTACAGCCTCGTCAGATTGCCCGCAGAATCCATCTTGAAAGCCGTACCCCAATCGGTATCGCCCCCTTCGAGGGTGGTGCCATAGAAATTGCCATCTGTACCTTGGATCAGGCTGCTGTAGGGCAGCTTGCCATCTGCACAGTTCGCTTCCGTGCAGAAGGTGTACAAGCTGGTGAAGGCGCCGGTTGGAGTGATCTTGAAGACCGTACCGGGGCCGTTCAATCCCCCGGTGGTGGTGCCGTAGAAATTGCCGTCAGTGCCCTGGACCAGGCCTGCGTAAGGGTTCGCGCCGTCGCTGATAATAAAGCTGTGCAGCGTTGTGAGCTTGCCCGCGGTGCTCAGTTTGAACACCGTGCCGCAACCACCACCACTGGAATAGGGACAAGCTGGGCCGGTTCCGCCGTCCTGGGTTGTTCCGTAGAGGTGTCCGTCGCTGCCCTCGATCAGGCTGCCGCGGGGCAGTGATCCGTCGCCACAGACCGTCCGGCGGTTGCAAAAGAGATAGAGGGTGGACAGCGCGCCGGCGGGCGTGATCTTAAAGACGGTACCGCACCCGGAAATTCCACAGGCACCAGTAGACCCTCCGTTGTACGTGGTTCCGTAGAAATTGCCGTCGTTGCCCAGCACTAACCCGGCATAAGGCAGGGCCCCGTCGGTGCAATTCGGCTGCGCGCAGAAGCTGTACAGCGTGGTGAGCGCGCCCGCCGGCGTGATCCGGAACACCGTGCCGCAGCCAAACGTGTAACAGATATCGTTGCCATTGGCGCCGCCATAGATGGTCGTCCCGTAGAAGTTTCCGTCGAGGCCTTGCACCAGGCGCGAATACGGGCTGGCGCCGTTCGTACTGTTAAAGCTCGCCAGCGTTCTGAAGTTCTGTGCTGACGACGATCGCACTCCAGCCAGGGTCGCTGCGACCGCCGCGATTACGGCGGCCAGCACTCGCGCCCAGTTGCGATTGCTCGGTTTCCTCATGGCACCACCTCCCGAAATTTCGGCAAGAAGCTGGCCGGTGGCACAGCAACTCGTGTCTCCGGCCAAAGGCTTTTGAGTGCGGCAGCTCGCTGCCGCTTTCTTGCTGCGAGCTTGCTCGCGGTTCTTCACCGCAATTATCTCGATTGCGCGCATAGCGCCGGCCAGCAAGCTGGCCTGACCAAAGCGGCCTCAAGCCGCCGCACTCAAAAGCTGGCGCCGCACTAACCATTAGCCACCAGCTGCTAGCCGCTAGCCACTCGTCTCTCGTCTCGCCTCTCTCGTCTCGCCTCTCCAAATCACTTTGCGCCACTCAGCAATCCATACACGCTGAGCGCATTCTGCTCCGCCACGTAAACCTTGCCGTTGGCGATGGTGGGCACCGTAAACTTCACCGCGATGCCCGGATTGTCGCGCGTCGAGTTCTGGGTGCTGTTGTAGAGCTCGGTGGCGAGGTTGGTGGCGTCATAAGCGCGCAGGACCGCGGGTCCGCTGCCGTAAGCATCGGACTCAATGGCCCATACGATCCCGTTGGTGCTGCCGTTGGCGGAGATCGAGGGCGTAGCGCCCGGAAAGATCACCCCGTGGCTGCCCTCGGAAGTCGGCGAACTGGAGAGGAGTCCGTCCGTCAGGGAATAGGCCTTGATGACATCGAACTCTCCCCAGACGTACACGGACTCGTTAAAGTAGGCAGGCATGCTCCACATGCCGCCAATCGCGTAGTACAGAGTCTGGAGATTGTTGTTCGAATTCGCGTGGTACTTGCCCATATGGGTACGGTCGACGAGATAAATGGTTCCTTCCTTGCCGGACTGCACCAGCAGGTAAGGATGGCTGCCGGGCTGATCGGGAAGCAGCATCACGCCGCCTGATCCCAGGTCCTCGTCGTTGTCCTTCAAGTACTCCTGATTATCGGGACTGAAGTAGTCTGCGACCGCCAGCGTATGTCCGGAGGGCTGGAGTTTCAGGATGGAATCGCCGAAGTCCTGCCCACCCGTGAAGTTTCCGTTGCCGGTGGCGACAAAGATGTTCCCGTCGGCGTCCGCGGCCACGCCCGATCCGGCCATCCAGATGCCGCCGCGGTTATAGTCATTATTGTCCGGGAAGACGAGCTGCTGCTGCAGGGTCGACGCGTTGTAGGCCATCAACCACCCGGTGTACGGACCGATATCGCAGTGCGAGCCCCAGGCGATGTAGACTGATCCGTTCTCGAGCAGCAGACCGGAACGCTGGCCCTGGAGCTGCGCATTGAAGACCATAGGACCGACCAACGCCCGAATCACCACCGGCCCGCCGAATTTCTCCTTTCCCGTGGTCACGTCCAGCGCGTGCAGTTGCTGATAGTAGACGCCGTTATCCTTGGTGTTGGCCACGACGTACAGGGTGTTGGTCGTCGGATCAATCACCGGCGTGCCCGTAATCCCAATCCACGGAGTGAGATCGCCGCAACCCTCGTCGCTGGACGGCACCGGGTTAATACCCTTGGCGGGATTGATGAAACTCGCGTGCCACAGCGGCTGCGCGTCCGACCCCTGGTCGCTGTCGGCGTCGAAGGCGTAGACTTGGTCCTGCTCGGTGGCCACGTATACCACGTTGTGCGTCCCCTGGTTCGGGATGCTGATGTTCGAGAGGTACAGCGGCTGCGCGTAGACCTGGCCGATGATGTAATGCGAGAAAAGCTTGCCGAAACTGTTCACATTGACGTTCGACGGCGTCAGGATCGTCTCGCTTAGGTTTTGCCCTGTACGCATGGTGTCGTTGTGCTGGGTGGTGACGTTGACCTGTGCGAACCCGGCTACGGCCAGTCCGCAGAGTATGGTGCATGAGAACGCGGCAGTGCGCGAGGCTTTCATCGTCTCCCCCCTGATTCCCGAATCCGCCCCAAGGCGCGGTCAGTGGCTGGAAATCCAAGAGACGGCGCCTGGCGGACTCATTTGGATGCGCTATTCTAGTGCCGCATTGCCGATCTCAACAAGTTGCCGAAGTAAGTTATTGATAATCAGCTAAAAGCTGCTGACAGCGGGCTATTTCAGGCTGGCGAGGTATTCGGCGAGGTTGTCCTTATCAGGCTCGGGAAGCTGGGCGAAGCTGAACATGATGGAATCGGGCCGGTGATTGCGCGGATTATTGATCTGGTCGAGGATCCACTGCTTGCTCTGGCGGGAGCCCTCATGAGAGAGGTCCGGACCCACCTGCCCGCCGCGTCCCTGGATCGTATGGCAGGCGTCGCAGTGCTGTGAGAGAAAGAGTTCGTATCCGCGGGGCGCTTCGGCGGTGGCCTGCGGCGCGGGCGGCCATCCGCTCTCCGCCAACTGGCTGGCCCACGCCAGGTAGGCGATGATCGCCGTGATTCCGTTCGGCGCCAGCCGCAGGTTCGGCATCCGGCGCCCGTTCGTATGCTCTTCAGGATGAGCAAGATACACGCGCAGCCACGCCTCGCCCCGAACGGTGTAAGTCCTGGTAACATCCGGCGCTAAATGGCCGCCGATGCCGAGGATGGCATGGCATCGGTCGCATCCATTATGTGTCCAGAGCCGTTTGCCTTCGGCGACAGGCTCGGAGATTTGTGCGGCAGATGCCTTGTGCGGCGGCCCAAAGAGGGATTGCGCCGTAAGTCCGACGACGATCAGGACGTTGATCAGAACGGCCGATCGGAGCTTGGCGTGGCTGGCGAGCATCACCAACTCCTTTCGTGCTCATCACAGCAGGCCTCTGAAATCACCTCAGTGAGCACCGTCACCGCAGGTGGTGATCAACTGTCGCGCTCGTCGTCAGGCCAAGGCTCCGGCGCACTCGAGTCGGGTCTCTTCATGTACTCCCGCTGTTGCGCCTGACATCGCCCCGACGGGGCTTGGACTGGTGATTGTTTGACGTTGTCGTCCCCACGGCTCCACCTGCAGTCGCCGTGGGCTATAGGACGTCGCTCTGCGGGGCTGTAAGGCAAGAAGCCCTTACCCCATTCCCACGCCGGGCATCCGCCACGCGTAATCGCTTAGCACGCGCATATAGTTGGCGCGCTCAAATGCCGACGGATTCGCGACCGAGCTCATTGACATGCTGCCTTGCATCTGCCGGATAGACTCGTATTCGTGCTCTTCCATCCATCGCTCGAGATCGCCAAGCACTTGCCTGATGTGCACGATGCCGTGCTTGAGCAGCGCCGAAGTCATCATGGCGACGCGCGCGCCGGCCATCATGCTTTTGAGGACATCTTCGGCGCTGTGGACCCCGCCTGTGACCGCGAGATCGGCGTCCACGTGGTCATAGAGTATGGCCACCCAGTGCAATCGCAGCAGCAGTTCGTAGGGATTGCTCAGGGTAAGGCGCGGTTCGACCTCGAGCTTCTCCAGATCGAAGTCCGGCTGATAGAAGCGATTGAAGAGCACCAGGGCCTTGGCGCCAGCGTGCTCGAGATGTCCGGCCATGTTGGCCATGGCGGTGAAATAAGGGCTGATCTTGACCGCCACCGGGATCTTCACGCTGGAAGTCACCTCGCGTACCAGTTCGCAGTAAGTGCGCTCGACCTCGACCGAAGTCATCTCGGGATTGGCGGCCACGAAGTAGATGTTCAACTCCAAGGCGTCCGCTCCGGCCTGCTCCATCTTGCGGGCGTACTTCGTCCATCCTCCCGAAGACGCGCCGTTGAGGCTGGCAATCACCGGGAGCTGGACGGCGCGCTTGACCCGGTACAGATGCTCCAGGTACCCGTCCGGTCCGCGGTTGTACCAGTTCAGCTCCGGCAGGTAGGTCAGCGACTCGGGAAAGCTCTCGGTACCTGCGCCAAGGAAACGGTCGAGCTCGTGGCTCTCCAGATTGATCTGCTCCTCGAACAGCGAATGGAAGACGACCGCCGCCGCGCCGGCGTCCTCCATCTTGCGCACGTTGCCGAGGTCTTCCGAGAGAGGCGAGGCGGAAGCCACCAGCGGATTTTTGAGCTGCATGCCGAGGTACGAGGTGATGAGATCAGCCATGGTGCTCCTCCTTGGTTGCCGCCGGGGTTGCCTTCTGCGGCGGTGAGGCCACCGCCGCTACAGTTCCGGCGCCGTCCGCGGGCAGCGCGGCCAAGTCGCGATAAGCGTGCCGCCGATGATCGGCGTCCTCGCGCGCCAGCGCGAGCAACCGCTTGGCCTCTTCGGGATTGCTGTGCGTCAGCATGGTATAACGCGTCTCGTTGTAGATGTACTTCTCGAGGGGGATCGTGGGCTCGCGTGAATCGAGTTGCAGGGGATTGTGACCTGTCTTCCCGAGCGCAGGGTCGAAGCGCACCAGCGGCCAGTAACCGGACTGCACGGCATTCTTTTGCTGCTCGATGCCATACATCATGTCGTAGCCGTGGGCGATGCAATGGCTGTAAGCGATAATGATCGACGGCCCGTCGTACGCCTCCGCCTCGCGGAAGGCCTTGATCGTCTGCGTGTCGCTGCCGCCCATAGCCACGCGCGCCACATAGACGTTGCCGTAGTTGATGGCCATCATCGCCAGATCCTTCTTGGGCCGCGCCTTGCCCCCGGCGGCGAACTTAGCTACCGCGGCGGGCGGCGTGGACTTGGACATCTGCCCGCCCGTGTTGGAGTAGACCTCGGTATCGAGCACCAGGATGTTGATGTTGGCCCCGGACGCCAGCACGTGATCGAGGCCGCCGTAGCCGATGTCGTACGCCCAGCCGTCGCCGCCGACGATCCAGACGCTTTTCTTCACCAGGCTGTCGGCGATGGCGAGCAGGTCGCGCGCCTCGGGCGCTCCCAAGCCGGTGAGATTCTCCTTCAGGCGTTCGACATTCTCGCGCACGGCGGCGATGGCCTCCGGCGAGGATTGGTCAGCGGTCAGAATCTCCTGCGCCAGACCCGGGCTGATGACGAGCGCCAGCCTCTCCACGAGTTCGCGCGCGTAGGCGGCTTGCTTGTCGATTGCCAGCCGCATGCCGAGACCAAACTCGGCGTTGTCTTCGAACAGTGAGTTGGACCACGCCGGGCCACGGCCTTGTGCGTTCGACGTGTAAGGCGTGGTGGGTAGATTGCCGCCGTAGATGGACGAGCAGCCGGTGGCGTTCGCAATCAGGGCGCGATCGCCGAAGAGCTGCGTGAGCAGCTTGATGTACGGCGTCTCACCGCAGCCCGCACAGGCGCCCGAGAACTCGAACAGCGGGTCGAGCACCTGGACGTCCTTCACCAAACCAAGGCTCAATTTGCCGCGGTCGGGCTCATGCAGCTTAAGGAAGAAGTCCCAGTTGGCGCGCTCCGGCTCGCGCAGCGGCACGGCCGGGCTCATGTTGATCGCCTTGTGCTTTGCTTCGCTCTTGCTCTTCGCTGGGCAGACTTCCACGCACAGCTTGCAGCCGGTGCAATCGTCCGGCGCAACCTGGAGCGAGTAGCGCGCCTCTTTGAAATCCTTCCAGCGCGCGGACGCCGACTTGAAGGTGGGCGGCGCACCACCCAGTTCCTCCGCGCCGTAGAGCTTGGCCCGGATTACCGAGTGCGGGCAGACCATGACGCATTTGCCGCACTGGATGCAGAGGTCCTCGTCCCAGACGGGAATCTCAAGCGCGATATCGCGCTTCTCCCAGCAGGCCGTGCCCGAGGGGAACGTCCCATCGGGCGGCAGCGCGCTGACCGGCACGGAATCGCCTTGGCCGGCGATAATGCGCGCGGTAACGTTCTGCACGAACGCCGGCGCTTCGGCGGGCACCGGCGGCAAAACGTCGAAGTAGCTCGACACTGCGGCCGGCACCGTGACCTCATAGAGATGATCGAGCGTCTGGTCGACGGCGGCGAAGTTCTTCTGCACCACGGCTTCGCCGCGCTTGCCATAGGTCTTCTCGATGGAGTGCTTGATGGCCGCGATGGCTTCTTCGCGGGGCAGGACCCCGCTGATGGCGAAGAAGCAGGTCTGCATCACGGTATTGATCCGTCCGCCCATCCCGGCGGCCTGCGCCACCTTGACGGCGTCAATCACGAAGAAGCGCAGCTTCTTGCGAATGATCTGCTCCTGCGCCTGTCGCGGCAGGTGGTCCCACACGTCCTCGGGGCCGTAGGGGCTGTTCAGCAGGAAGGTGGCGCCGGTTTCGGCGGCGCTGAGCATCTCCACCCGCTCGAGAAATGCGAACTGGTGGCAGGCCACGAAATTCGCCTGGCTGATCAGGTACGTGGAATGGATGGGATTCGGCCCGAAACGCAGATGGGAAGTGGTCAGAGAGCCGGATTTCTTCGAGTCGTAGACGAAATAGCCCTGCGCATAGTTCGGCGTGTCCTCACCAATAATCTTGATCGAATTCTTGTTGGCGCCGACCGTTCCATCGGACCCAAGACCATAGAAGATCGCGCGGACCGTGTCCGGGCTCTCGGTTGAAAATGACGGATCGTAATCGAGGCTGGTGTGGGTCACGTCATCGTGAATGCCGATGGTGAAGTGATTTGACGGCTTCGGCTTCCGCATCTCGTCGTAGATCGCCTTGACCATCGCCGGGTTGAATTCCTTGGAGGAGAGCCCGTAACGGCCTGCGATCACCCGCGGCATGCGCTCAAAGCCGTCGCGCGCCGTGTCTCCCGCCCAGGACTCGTGCAAAGCAGTGACCACGTCCATGTAGAGCGGATCACCGAGCGCGCCCGGCTCCTTGGTACGATCGAGCACGGCGATGGTTTTCACGGTCCGCGGCAGCGCGTCCACAAAGTGCTCGCGCGAGAATGGCCGGTAGAGCCGGACTTTCAGTAGCCCGACGCGCTCGCCGCGCCGGTTCAGATACTCGGCGGTCTCCTCGACCGCCTCGGCGCCGGAACCCATCAGCACGATTACCCGCTCGGCGTCGGCCGGACCGACGTAGTCGAACAAGCGATAGGGACGACCCACGATGCGCGCGAATTTGTCCATGGCGTTCTGCACGATGGTCGGGCAGGCCAGGTAATAGGGATTGCACGCCTCACGAGCCTGGAAGAACACGTCGGGGTTCTGGGCGGTACCCCGAATCAGGGGGCGGTCCGGCGAAAGCGCCCGGGCGCGATGGGCGCGAACCAGGTTCTCGTCGATCATGCCGCGCAGGTCTTCGTCGCTCAGTTGCTGTACCTTGGCCACTTCGTGCGACGTCCGGAAGCCGTCGAAAAAGTGGAGGAAGGGCACGCGCGCTTCGAGCGCCGCCGCCTGGGCGATCAGGGCGCCGTCCATCGCTTCCTGCACGGTGTTCGAGGCCAGCATGGCGAATCCGGTGGCACGCGTGGCCATCACGTCGCTGTGATCGCCGAAAATCGAGAGCGCGTGCGTGGCGAGCGTCCGCGCGGCCACGTGAATCACGGCGGACGTCAATTCCCCGGCGATCTTGTACATATTGGGGATCATCAGCAGCAGGCCTTGCGACGCGGTGAAGGTGGTCCCGAGCGCCCCGGCTTGCAGGGCTCCGTGGAGCGCGCCCGCCGCGCCGCCTTCGCTCTGCATTTCGACGACTTTAGGCACGCTGCCCCAGATGTTGGGTCGTCCCTGGGTCGACCATTCGTCCGCCCATTCCCCCATAGGCGACGACGGCGTAATGGGATAGATGGCGATGACCTCGTTCAATCGATAGGCCACCGATGCCGCCGCCTCATTGCCGTCGATCGTCACTGTGGGTCGGGTCATGGGTTTCTGGCCTCCTGCCGGACGGCTCCCCTTCGGGGCCTCAACCGTTCCTTCTATAACTGAGGAATCAACGCTCATACTATCCCGCCTTCCTGTGGCACCGCAAGCTGCCCGATACCCTGCCAACTCATGGTTTTAGCAAGGGAGAATGCGGGACACAGTGACGACGGTCACCATAGGTTGGGCCAAGGGTCCTCCGTTCTGTTGCGCCGGTCGCGGCCGCCGAACTTGTCGCCCACAGGACTGCCGCTGCGGACAGGGCCTCGGGGGCAGGACCGATCACGCGAGCTTAAGCAATTTGGGTCATGACTCAATTTGAGGTGGCTGGGGCGTCCCGCCCGTGCATGGGCACGGCAAGATGGCCGTGCCCGGTTAAACTGAATCACTACCCTCAACAATTTGCCCGTGCGATGGCGAAGCCATAAAATACGATTTCGTCGTCACCCGCGAGAACTGGCAGGGAGTCAGGTTTTGTGAGATTTCTTCTGATCACTGTGCCTATTGTCATCGGCGCGCTCACTGCCCCGGTCCCGGAAAAGGAGTTCATCTTCACTTCAGCGCCTTTTGCCTCCTGCCACGCCTCGACGATTGTGGAACTGCGGGGCGGCGATCTGCTGGCGGCGTGGTTCGGAGGCAAGGAGGAAGGTGCCCCCGACGTCGCCATTTGGGGATCGCGGCGAACGGCGGGTCAGTGGTCTGAGCCCCTTGAACTGGTCCTCGAGCCGCATGTCCCCACCTGGAATCCTGTGCTGTTTCGCACTCGGGACGGGCGCCTGTGGCTGTACTATAAGTTCGGACCGAGTCCGGAAACCTGGTCCGCGGGCCGGCGCTGGAGCGACGACGAGGGCAAGACGTGGTCCGCGCCCGAGCACCTGCCCGCGGGCTTGTACGGTCCGATTCGGGCGAAGCCTCTGGTGCTCGAAGATGGCACGATCGTCAGCGGAACTTCGGTCGAGAGCTATCACACCTGGGCCGCCTGGATCGAACGAAGCACCGACGGCGGCGCCACCTGGACGAGGATCGGACCGATCACCGTACCCCGTCATGCCAAAGCGCAAGCGGCCGCGTTAAGCGGCGTCGATTCCGGCACTGGGGACGATGACGAGACTTACGGCATCATTCAGCCTTCGGTGGTCTCGTTCGGCGGCGAGCATCTGAGGCTCTATGCCCGCTCGACCTCCCAGATCGGAAGGATCTGCGTGGCCGATTCACTCGATGCCGGTCTCCACTGGACCCAGGCGCAGCCCATCGATCTGCCCAATCCCAATGCCGGCCTTGACGCATTGGCCCTGCGCGATGGGCGGGTTGTCCTTGTCTTCAACAACAGTGAGCATAGCCGGACGCCGCTGAACTTGGCCGTCAGCACCGATGGCCTGCACTTCCGGCTATTTCGCACCCTGGAGGACCAGCCCGGCGAATACTCCTACCCGGCGCTCATTCAGAGTTCGGGCGGTGACCTGGAAATCACCTACACGTGGAACCGGAAGAGGATTTGTTACGTTCGGATTCCGCTGTCGATCGTACCCAGATGACCGCTGTAGCGGCGGTGTCCTCACCGCCGGCTGTAGATTGGAAGCCCTCGGTAGCCGGCGGTCGAATCACGGAATCCGCGCTAACACCCGGCACCTAACACCTGACGCCTAACACTTGACCCCTCACGCCTGGCCCCTGCTCAGAGGTGGCAGGTGTAGCGCGGACTTCCGCTGTTTGAAGTCTGCGGCATTTCTTCGAAGCCTTACGAAAAGCCGCGGACCTTTGAGCTGCAAGGTCCGCGCAACATTGCTACCCTGCTTGCTCGTGCTAGACTGTGTGCCAGGGAGCGCTCACGGTATGTCTCGACGCCAAAGCACCATCAGCCGCAAGGACCCTGGGATCGAGCATGGCTACAGGGTGATCTACGAACGGCTTTCGGAAGGCGGCTATCAGGTGATCGTCCCGGCCCTGCCGGGCATCGTAACTTACGGCCGCACGCTCCAAGAGGCCCGCGGCATGGCCAGGGACGCTATTGTTTGCCACCTGCGGGGGTTACTGAAGGACGGCGAAGAGATTCCCGAGGATCCATTCGCCCGCGAAGAGCCACGGAGTGAAGAGTTAAGGGTGACCGTGTAGGGGCATGGCGCCCAAACTAGCCAATATCAAGCCTCGAGAGCTGGTTCGCGCCCTTCAAGGAGCAGGCTTCGAGATTCACGAGACGACGGGTTCCCACGTCCACCTCAAGCACCCTGCAAGAGCGGGACGAGTCACTGTCCCATATCACGAGAGGTTCGACCTGCCCAAGCACATCGTGAAAAGCGTCATCCGCCAGGCCGGACTCACCAATGAGCAGTTCTTCGATCTCTTGAAGAAGTAGGATGTTGCCTTTGGACGAGGCCGGCCATCCAGGGCGGCAATCGCTTCCTCGGCGGTTGAATAGCGCCATGAGTTCAGTCGTGCTTCAGGCCGTCAGGGCCCTTCGGCCAGCAGATGTAGGGCGGACTTACGTTGTTCGAAGTCCGCGGCATCTCTTCGAGACTTTTACGAAAGACCGCGGACCTTTGAGCTGCAAGGTCCGCGCTACCTGGCTCTTCGAACCCTTACGAAAAGCCGGCGGACCTTTGAAACCCCAAGATCCGCGCTACCTTGCTTTCTGATCTGTAACGCCGCTCTACAACCGCCGGCTTTTCTGAGCTGTAACGCCGCTCTATGACCGCCGGCATTGGGGAGCACGTGTAGCGCGGACTTCCGCTGTTTGAAGTCCGCGGCGTCTCTTCGAGACCTTTACGAAAAACCGCGGACCTTTGAGCTGCAAGGTCCGCGCTACCTGGCTTTTCAGCCGTAACGCCGATCTACGACCGCCGGCGCTTCCTAAGAAAACCGGCGGTCACAGACCGCCGCTACAGCAGACGCTGTCACCTGATCAGGTGTTCTCGTCGAGTTCAAGAGAAAGAAAGTGCACCCGGCCCGATTGGTCGCCGGCTACGATCTTGCCGCCCCCGGCGCAGGCGCAGCAAAGCGCGGCCGCGTCGCAGGTGAAAGTGGCGATCACGGTTCCGCTGGCGAGCTCCCACACCTTCAGTGTCCGGTCATCGGAGGCCGAGACCGCCCGGTACCCCTGCTCCTCCGGGGAGTTGAAAACCGCCACCCCATTTGACACCGCTGTGGTGGCCCGCCAGGGTGCGCAGCAGCGCGGTACCGGGTGGATGGAGCGGCGGCTGCGGAAGCCGCAGCCATGGCCGGGGAGCGCCTTCGATCAGGGAGTCGGTGAATTGCCTAACGGCAGCGAGTTGCTGGCGGGGGAGGAGACGCCCCACCATCTGCGAGGAAAACTGCCGCGGGTCTTTCTCGATGACATGCGAGGACAACCGCGCCGCGCCGTGGATCAGTTGAAGCGCTTCGCGATCGGCGGGCGTCTTGCCGTATTTGGCCCGGACGTAATCGAGCTGCAGGTCATGCAGGCGAATGCCGCCTCTGTTACGGGCAGTCTGGATTCCCGCTTCCGCGGGAATGACGGGCTGCTGCAGGCGAATGCCGCCTCTGTTACTGCCAGTCTGGATTCCCGCTTCTGCGGGAATGACGGACCGGCGCAGGCGGATGCCGTCGACTTCGTCGGCGCCCTGGGCCAGCGACCGATCGACGAAGTGCCTGCTGATCCGCCTGGCCTCGGCGGCACGGACATTCCAGAGCGTCTCGAGAATCGGGATGGGCGCCGCCATATCCTCCAGCAACACTGCCAGAGCCTGGTAGCGTTCCTGCATCTCCGGCGCGAGCGCCTTGAAGCTCACTTCCACGGCGCGGAAGAAGCTCTCCTGCCCAGGGGGAAGCTGCTCGACGATTCCCTTCAGGTCGGCCTTGCGCAACAGGTCAAGCGTATCCTTCCATACCTCCCGGTCCGCATCCCGCAACACAGCGCCGATTTGGGATAGCGCCAGCGGGAGGCTACCGCACTCGTCGATAATGGCATCGGACTCGCCAGGGAGCGGCTTGCCCTGGAGGTCTGCCCACGCTGCCAACAGTTCGCGCGCCTGTTTCCTCCCCAGCAATTCCGCGGTGTGCTCGCGCGCGCCCACAAACCTGGCAATGGCCGCGTCTCGAGTGGTGAACAGAAGCCGCGAGCGCTTCGACTCGGCAAGAAAGGGGTCGAGATCGTTCTTCTTCCAGACGTCATCCACAACCACCAGCGAGGCCTTCTTCGCCATCGCCGTGCGGTATTCGTCCTCGCACGCCAGCAGGTCCTTGTGGCGTTCCCAATCTTCGCCAAGGGCCCTTCCGACCCTATGAAACATGCTGACCGGGTCGTAATTCGATTCCCTCCCGACCGTGACCCACACGATGCCGTCGGGGAAGGCTTGTTGTATAACCTCATTCTGAGTGAGCGCCTGGGCCAGCACCGTCTTGCCGATGCCGCCCATGCCTGCCAGCGCCGTCAGGGCGAGAGGCTGCCGGCTGTGATCCGCGAACAGCGCATCGCGCAGTGCCCGCAGCGCTTCAGGCCGCTCAAGATAGTTGGCGACGGTGGGCGGCGCCGTGACGTAGGTGACGCGCGTGGTGCGGTATTCGTGTTTGAGCGCGATTCCGGCCTCTCCGCCGATATCTTCCAACAGCAGCTTGAACTGTGCGGGGTAGGGCTTCGCGCCGCTGAAATCGCGGTATTGCTTTGCTTCCAAGTGGAGTGGAATGTCGCTGCCCGTCACGGCCAGCAGCGGAATCACGCGCTTGCCTCTCCGCAGCGAGCGAAGTCGCTCGGCGCGGCAAATCTCCGAGGCGTAAGACCCCGGCGACATCAGCGCCAGGACCACCTCCGAGGCGTCGATGGCCTGCTCAATTTCACTGGTCCAGATCGCGCCGCCGGCGAGACGTTGGGTGTCCAGCCACGGGTTGAACCCGTGCGCCGCAAGCTCCCGCTGAAGACGCTGCGCCAAGTCCGCGCCGTCCTTGCGGGCGTACGAGATGAAAACGCTGATTTTGCGCGGAGCCATACCTCGGGAGCCAACTTTACCATAGCGCGGCTTCGATCCGTCGACCGAGTATCAGGGCTTAGAGACCGTGCGAAGGGCGTGGCGCTTCCGGCGCACCACACTGTTCAACGGGCAAGGGAGTCTCGCTGAGGCGGGAAGCAGGCTGCCGAGATCGCAAATCTATAGGGTCGGCGAAGATTTCGTGGCGACGGCGTCCGGTCCGCGGGACGACCGAGGTGAGACGCCTCAGCGACAGCGGCCGGGACGGCCGCGCTACCCCGAGTTCAGGGATGCGACGCACCCTTGCCGGCTGCCGCGGCAGGCGGATTAGCTACTCCGCTAGCCGATTCGGGCTTCTGCGCCGATGCCGGCGGGGCAGGGGCGGCGGACGCCATGGCGGGCACAGGCTGGTCGACCTCGTCGCCGCGGAAGTAGCGGTCGCCAGCGGCGCGCATCCGCGCCATGCCATCGAAAGGCCGCGGATACTCGTTGCGCGCGTTCCAGAACAGAAATCCCACGCCGCCTTCCTCTTTCGACACGCTCACCTGGTTGAGGATGTAGTCCGTCGAATAGCTCTTCGTCTTCCAGGCGAACGCCTGCAGCCAGGGACGGATCACCACGCCGCTCCCCTCGGTCGTGGCCTCGAAGCGCTTCATGGATTCCGAGATGAAGTGCTCGGGCGCGTCGCCCGGGAGCTTATATCCGTCCATGCCGAAGAAGTGCGAGGGGTAGATCATCGGCGAGAGAACGTCCACGTGCTCGGCGAGTTCGGCGATGCTCTGGCCCGTGTGATTCAGATCGACGGGGCGCGCCCAGGCCATCACACCGAAGACGTCAATCGAGACCAGCACGCCCCGCGCATGCAGGTCCGCATAGGCGCGAGCCACGAAATCGGTGATGACCCTGCTGCGCGGCCAGTCCGGATGCTCCTTCTGGAACTCGAACCGGCAGTCAGCCTGATCGCCCTCGGCGGGGAAGCGCACGTAGTCGAACTGGATCTCATCCGCCCCCGCCGCAGCCGCCATGCGCGCGAGATCGAGATCGTACTGCTGCACCTCCGGGTTCGAGGGATCGGTCCAGGCGAGCTTCCCATTCTCGAGCCACGGCTTCCCCGTCTTGCGCGAGTGCACCGCGAGTTCGGCATAAGTCTGCGCCAGATGAGCGTCGCGGAAGAGCGCGATGCGAGCGATGGCATGCAGGTGTAGCGAGTGCAGGTAATGGATGTACTTGGGCAGGTTGCGGATCGTGAGGTCCGGGTGCGGCGCGTACTTGTGATCGAACGGCACGTGCAGCGCGCCGTCGAAGTCCTTGATGTCGAAGACCACCGTGTTGCCGCCGGATTGCCTCCACTGCTTGACCAGGTCGAGCCCGCGCGCGCTGCCTGCAGTGTAGCCGGTCAGATAGATGCCGCGCGCTTCGAAGTTCTTGGGAACCAGGACAGGCTTATCGAGAATCGGCGAGGTGGGAATCCCGGGAATCACGACCTGCTGCCCGGGCTTGAGCGCGTTGCCCTTCAGCCCATTGGCCTCACGGATCGCTGCTTCGATCTCGCTCTCCCGCATGTAGACGCTTTCCGGCAGATCATGCCAGGCGAGCGACGTCACGCTATCGCCGCGCTTCGCGACGACCGTCACGGCTTGAGTGCCCTCGGGAGCCGCATTGGTCGATTGTGGATTCGCGCCGTTCGTCGCCGGCGCCCCTAGTGGCCCTGGTTTAGAGGCAGCCGGGCCCGCCGGGCTGGACGCACTGGCGCCTTGTCCGGCTTCCTGCGGTGCCTGAGCACCCTTGACGGGCACGGGCGCAGTCCGGCTGCGCCTGGAGAATACGCCAATCGCCAAAGCCACGAGGACGGCAGAAATGAGCAGGAAACGTTTGCGTGCGAAGGGCATTTCTAGACCGGATAACAGCCATGTTCGATGTTATCCGAGAGGTGATCTTAACATACGATGTCAAGCCCTCTTACAGTGTTATCGGCCGGACCACGAAATCCAATCACTATTTCCCCGCACCCAACACTCGGCAGCACCCAACTGGGTGTGATTTGACGGCCGCACTTTGGGAACTCGTCATTCCCCCGCAAGCGGGAATCCACATTCGGGGATTGGTACTCAGTCCATTTATGGATTTCCGCTTGCACGGGAATGGCGAATGGCGGGGCCCCCGGAGTGTCAAAATGAGGACACTTCCCTTACAGTAGGTTGTGCCCTCCGAGTTGCTTTGCGTTAACATAGGGTGATCGAGGTGAACGGATGTTCGATCAAGAAACCGTGCGGCAGGCTGGCCGTCGGTGGAAGCAAGTAGCCGGACGATGGGCCATCGCCGCCTGCGTGATTATCGCGCCGGCCTCGTCCGGATCTCTCTGGGCCCAGACCTCTCCATCCACACCGGCTCCGGCAGCAACTGCTCCGGCGTCCCCGGCGACTCGGGAAAGTCAGCCGCCTCAGGCGCCTGGCGGCAACATCAAGGTTCGCGTGCAGGTGGTCAATGTGCCCGTAACCGTGCTCGACAAGCGTGGCATGCCGGTCATCGATCTCACCCAGCATGATTTCCGCGTCTTCGAAGACGGAAAGCCGCAGCCCATCAAGTACTTCATCCAGGAGCCCGCGCCGCCGTTGCGGATCGGATTCATCATGGACACCAGCAACAGCGCCCGTCCGCTGCTGAGCTTCGAGAAGGACGCCGCCAGCGAATTCGTTTACGACATGCTGCGAGGTCGCAGCACCAAGAACAAGATCTTCCTCGAAACTTTTGATTCCACCAGTTCGATTCTTCACGACTTCTCGAGTGACCCGGACGAACTGAATGAGAAGATTCGCGATCTCAAGGCCGGCGGCGGCAAGGCCCTTTATGACGCCATCTATACCGCCTGCCGCGACAAACTGCTGACCGCGGGCGACCCGGAAGCCACCCGGCGCGTCCTGGTGGTGCTCAGCGACGGTCTCGACGTCGGGAGCACTCACACCTTTGACGAGGTCGTCTCTATGGCGCATCGCGCCGAAACCGTGATCTATACTATCGTCAACTCTCCTTACGGCTTCACCCAGGATTCGAACACCGTGCTGAAGCGCCTCGCGCAACTCACGGGCGGCGCTTACTTTTTCCCGCAGTCCGATCCCGAGGGCGCCGATCTCGGCAGCGGGTACCTCTCGCACGGAAGCGTCGGCTGTACGTCGCAGCAAGAAGGCCTGGGCGCCAAGACAGGCATCTACACGGCCGAACGCCTGGCGCACCTTTCCGACGACGTCGAAGCGATCGGCCGTGAACTCAACGACCAATACTTTATCGGCTACACTCCCACCAACTCTGTTCTCGATGGCACTTACCGTACGATCCGGGTCGAACTGGCACAACATCGCGAGGTCCGCGTCCGCTACAAACCCGGCTATTTCGCAACCACAGAATAGTCATCAGAGCTTGAGGTTTCTTTCAAGTGACTGCATAGTAAGCACTTGTGTCAAAAGTCTAAATGTGACAGCTGCACGCTAAAATTTATTGACATCATGCAACTAATGTCGTAGGATAGGCATCTACTAGATTGGTCAGTTGACATTGACGAATCTAGAGGAAAATCAAGGAGGCAAGAAACAATGGCGATTGTACGTTGGGAACCTTTCCGTGAGCTGTTGAGCACTCAGGACCGCTTCAACCAGCTCTTTAACCAGACCTTCAGCCAGGTCTTTGGCCCCGAGGGCAAGGAGCTGACCAAGGGATCTTGGGCGCCCGCGGTGGACATCTACGAGACGGGCAACAATCTCTTCATCAAAGCTGAGCTTCCGGGCATCGACCCCAAGGATGTGGACGTTCGGGTCGAGAACGGGACTCTCTCCATCAGCGGCGAGCGCAAGATCGAGAAGGATGTGAACGAAGGCAACTATCATCGAGTGGAGCGCAGCTACGGCTCGTTCGTGCGGTCCTTTAACCTGCCGCCCACGATCAGCACTGACAATGTGCAGGCGGAGTACAAGGACGGCATTCTCACCCTGACGATGGCGAAGCGCGAGGAAGCCAAGCCCAAGAGCATCAAGATTCAAGTTGCGGGCTCCGAAGGCAAAACACACACCGCCGGCTCCACGAAGTAAACCGTCCAGCCGCGTCCGGATGAAGTCAAGTGTTGGTTTTAGCGAGCCGCGTTCCGTGTTTCAGTCGACCGGGCGCGGCTCGATTTGTTTGGACTTTATGATCTTCACTTTCTATTCTGAAGGTCAGGTTTAAGATATGGCGACACGCTTCGACAAATTCACGGTAAAAGCTCAGGAAGCGCTACAGGGCACACAAGATGTTGCCGGCCGGTTTGGCAACCAGCAGCTGGAGCCCGTTCATCTTCTGCTGGCGCTGGCCGAGCAGCCGGAAGGCATTGTGCCGGCGATTCTCGCCCGGCTGGGAGTGGCGCCGAACGCGCTGGCCGCCCAGGCCGAAAGCGAGATCGAAAGGCTGCCCAAGGTGGGCGGCGTGGCGGAGCATTATTTTTCGCCCGCCCTGAAAGAAGTCTTCGACCAAGCCGCGAAGGAGCAGGACCAGTTCAAGGACGAGTTCGTCTCAACCGAGCACCTGCTGCTGGCTCTGGCGCGAAAGAAGAACGAGCCTGCCGGACGCATCCTGGCGCAACTCGGCGTGACTCATGACTCCATTCTGAAAGCCCTGGTGGCCGTCCGCGGCACGCAGCGCGTTACCGACCAGAATCCGGAGGCGAAGTACCAGGCGCTGGAGCGGTATGCGCGCGACCTCACAGAACTGGCGCGGCGCGGCAAGCTCGATCCGGTGATCGGCCGCGACGACGAAGTCCGCCGCGTGATTCAGGTGCTGTCGCGGCGCACCAAGAATAATCCCGTGCTGATCGGCGAACCGGGCGTCGGCAAGACCGCGATTGTGGAAGGCATCGCGCAGCGCATTGTGGCCGGCGACGTTCCCGAGTCGTTGCGCTCGAAGCGCCTGGTGGCGCTCGATCTTGGTGCCCTGATTGCGGGCTCGAAGTATCGCGGCGAGTTCGAGGATCGTCTGAAAGCCGTGCTCAAGGAAATCGAGGAGTCGAGCGGCCAGATCATCCTGTTCATCGACGAACTGCATACGCTCGTTGGCGCAGGCGCGGCTGAGGGCGCGGTGGACGCGTCCAACATGCTCAAGCCGGCGCTCGCCCGCGGCGAATTGCGATGCATCGGCGCGACGACGCTCAACGAGTACAAAAAACACATCGAGAAGGATGCGGCGCTCGAGCGCCGTTTCCAACCGGTCTACGTGGGCGAACCCACCGTCGAGGACACGATTGCCATTCTGCGTGGGCTGAAGGAACGATACGAGGTCCATCACGGCGTGCGTATCAAGGATTCGGCGATCGTGGCCGCCGCGGTGCTCTCGCACCGCTACATCGCCGACCGGTTCCTTCCCGACAAGGCGATCGACCTGATTGACGAGGCGGCATCCAGTCTGCGCATCGAAATCGACTCCATGCCGTCGGAGATCGATCAGATCGAACGTCGGGTCACCCAACTCGAGATCGAGAAGCAGGCGCTGCGCAAGGAAGATGATCCGGCGTCCGTGGAGCGCCTCAAAACGATCGAACACGAGCTCGGCGAGCTCAAAGAGAAGTCGAGCGCGCTCAAGCTGCGCTGGCAGGCCGAAAAGGACGCCATCACGCGCATCCGCGAGCTCAAGAGCCAGATCGAGCAGGCGAAGACGGACGAGCAACTCGCCACGCGCGAGGGCGACCTGAACAAAGCGGCCGAGATCCGCTACGGCAAGCTGGTGGCTCTTGAGAAGCAGCTCGCCGGCGCGAACGCCGAGCTCGAAAAGAAGCAGCAGTCCGGCCGCATGCTCAAGGAAGAAGTGGACGAGGAGGACGTGGCCCGCGTGGTCTCAAAGTGGACCGGCATACCCGTCTCCAAGATGCTCGAAGGCGAGGTGCAGAAGCTGGTCTCGATGGAGGGCCGCCTGCGGCTGCGGGTGGTGGGTCAGGACGACGCTCTGAAGCACGTGGCTAACGCCGTGCGGCGCAGCCGCGCCGGGCTCTCCGATCCTCATCGGCCCATCGGCTCGTTCCTGTTCCTCGGACCCACCGGTGTGGGCAAGACGGAGCTGGCGCGGGCGTTGGCGGAGTTTCTCTTCGACGACGAGCGGGCGATGCTCCGCATCGATATGTCGGAGTACATGGAGAAACACTCCGTGGCGCGGCTGATCGGCGCGCCGCCGGGTTATGTCGGCTACGAAGAGGGTGGCCAGTTGACCGAGCCAGTCCGGCGGCGCCCCTATTCTGTGCTGCTTTTCGACGAAATCGAGAAGGCGCACGCCGACGTCTTCAACATCTTCCTGCAGATTCTGGACGAGGGCCGGCTAACCGACGGTCAGGGCCGCACCGTGGACTTCCGCAACACGGTGATCATCATGACCTCGAATATCGCCAGCCATGAGATCCACGCGGCGATGGGGGACACGCGTTCCGGCGAGCGCAGTGGGATTTCCGAAGACCTGCGCCGGCACATCCAGCGTATTCTGCTCGAGCAGTTCCGGCCGGAGTTCATCAACCGCATTGACGAGATCGTGATCTTCAATCCGCTGGGCAAGTCGGAGATTGAGAAGATCGTCGATCTGCAGCTCACCCACTTGCGGCGGCTGCTGGCCGAGCGCAAAGTCGAGCTGGAGCTGACCGATAAGGCACGCGAACTGCTGTTCCGCGAAGGCTATGACCCGCAGTTCGGCGCGCGGCCACTGAAGCGCGCCATCCAGCGGCTGATCCAGGATCCGCTGGCGATGAAGCTGCTCGACGGCGACGTCGTCCCGGGCGACCACGTGGCGGTCGATGCCGACCTGCGCAAGAATGAGATGAAATTCGAGCGGGAGGCGGCGAAAGCGGCGCGCTAAGGGTTGGAGCTCGTGAGCACGTGTTTCGTTCTAGGCGCAGGCTTCTCTGCTGACGCAGGTTTCCCTCTGGTGCGAGATCTGCGCCAGAGAGTGCTGGAGTTTATCAGGTTTGACCGGCACTCTTCCTACGCAGCTCTTCTGGACCCATGCCGGGAATATCCCCGCGGTAAGTTCTACACGAGACTTGCAGATCTGGATGGTGCAGGCGAGTTCCAGTTTGAAGAGCTCCTAATTCGGCTGGCGGCGGAGGGTTTTGCCGCTGACTCCCAGTTGCGTGATTACGCGGCGTTCACTCTTAGGATAGGGTGCGCCCGGCTGTTCTGGTGCATTCACGGGCTCAGTCCGCTCCCCGAGTGGGGCTACCGGAACTTTGCATCTTGGCTGGGGCGGCGCGTTTCGTCTGGCGAGCGAAGCACAATTGTCTCCTTCAATTGGGACCTCGTATCCGAGGTTGCCTTGGCTGAGGCTGGCATCTCGTGGAGTTATTCGTTTTCGATGCCCAGCCAAGTCACGATCCTGAAACCTCACGGTTCGATCAACTGGAATGGCTACTTGCGCGAGAGACGTACCAATGAGTCCGGCCTCTGGCATCCGATAGGGGGCGGCAGCCGTCTCTCGTATATGGAGACGAGGCCATTAGTCAATCCTGATCAGCAGGTCGCCAACCCCGATCTCGTCTACGCTCTATTTCCCGGTGACCCTGACCTGCCGTCCCGAGACGAAGACTTACATCTCATCTGGCAAGATGTTGGAGCCGCCCTACGCGAGTCTGACCGCGTGGTCTTTATCGGGTATTCGTTGCCAGGCTATGACTCCTTGGCTTCGCATTTCTTCGAACAGAATACGCAGGGAAAGCACGTCGAGGTGTGGAACCCGTGTGCGGCGGACCAGGAGAAATACCGTAATCTCTTCGGAAGCCGAATAACTCATGCCGGCGGGCCGTTCTCGTCCTCTCCCTACGCGCGTGGATGACCCATGTTCAGCTCCGGGCTTGGGCTGGAACGCGGCTGCCGGCGAGAACGGTTTGAATCAGTGAGGGCGACGTTGTAGGATTTAAGAGATGCGGACAGCAAAAGCACTCCCGAAGGAAAAGCGGCCCGAGACGCAGGTGCCGGTCTTCATTGAGAAGGATGAAGACGGCTTCTACGTGGTGGAGTGCCCCCTGTTCGAAGGTTGTTACAGCCAGGGCAGGACCGTTGACGAAGCTCTTCGGAACATCAGAGAAGTGATCGCTCTGGTCGCGGAAGAGAAGCAAAACCGGGAGATTCTGAAGTCTTACCGTCCTAAGGAGTTAAGCCTGCACACGGTTACGATATAGCCGTGGCCCGCTTACCGATTCTTTCCGGCAAGGCAGTCGTGAAGGCGCTCGCGAAAGCTGGTTGCAGCGAAACGCGCCGGCGCGGCAGTCATATTCGCCTTGTGTGTCCCGGAAAGCCATCGATTACTGTTCCGAACCACAGGGTGGTTGGCCGAGGGCTGCTCAAGAAGATCTTGCGGGATGCGGAGCTTTCGGTCAAGCAATTCGCCAAGCTTCTGTAGCTCAAGCCGCGTACGGACCGGTGCCCTTGACCCATGAACTTGCTCGTCGTCGTCCCGGGCGATGACGTGGTCCTGGATGCCCGATCTGCGGAAGAATGAGATGAACTTCGAGCGCGAAGAGGCGACGGCCGCGCGGCGATAGGCGGTTCTGGACGCCGGCGGGACGGGCTGCTGGCGCTTGGAGGGCACGCGCAGAGCCTCGGGGAAATGAGGCTCTGGCTGACGTGTTTCTGCGGTTTCGGTGGCGGCTATTGTTTGTCGTACACCGCGACGATGCGCGTCTTTTTGCCCGCCGAATCGGTCTCGGTCTCGGTGACCGTGCGACTCATGCCGTCGGCTGAGACAACGATCCGGGCGGTGCCGACGACTTTGCCATCTTTCTTGAGAGAAGCCACCAGCGTACGGTCATTGATCCGCTTGTACGACCGCATGTCCGATGCCGAACTGCCTGTGACCGGGTAGTCCTTGCCATCGAACTTGCCTGTCCACTCGCTGTGGACCGGGTTACCGCTGCCATCCGTGCCATCGATGGTCACCTTGACGTTGTCGCCGGCGGCTTCATAGACCACCGTGGTGTTCTTCGTCCCCCCCGCTGCAAGCTTGGATTTCGCTTCATTCAGTTTCCAGGTGCCCATGTTCGCGTCGGCGGCGAGGCAGGTCGCCGCGCCGACAAGAAACAAGGCGAGGGTTAAGATTGTCTTTGTTTTCATGATCTCCCTTTCGTTGTGTTTGGCCGCCGTTCGCTAACATACATCCGACAGCCGCTGCGTACAAGGTCCGACGAGGAACATGATGTCATAATGGCGCTACGGAGATCCTCCGCGCCGCGCTCCGCAGGAACCGAGAGCGTGGTGCCTAAGCCGATCGCGGCGGACGAGCTAGTTGCCGCACTTGCCCGCGTCCGGAGGCTGTTCTGAGACGGTGTTCTGACTTAAGCATCTAAAGTGTGGGGGTCGAAAGCTCATGTTGAACAATCTCAAGACGACTGTCCTCCTCGCCGCCCTCACCGGCCTGCTGGTGATCGTTGGCGGGACCTGGGGTGGCCAGAACGGGATGATATTCGCGCTCGTGCTGGCCGCGGTGCTGAACCTCGGCAGTTACTTTTTCTCGGACAAGATCGCGCTCAAGACGAGCGGCGCGCAGCCGATCTCGCGCGAGGAGAATCCGCGCATTTACCAGATCGTCGAGCGTCTGGCCGCCAAGGCCAACGTTCCGGTGCCGAAGATCTACTGGATTCCCACCGATTCGCCCAACGCCTTTGCCACCGGCCGCAATCCGAATCATGCTTCCGTGGCGGTCACGCGGGGCATTCTCGAGCTCTGCGATGACGAAGAGATCGAAGGCGTGCTGGCGCACGAACTAGGTCACGTCCGCAATCGCGACATCCTGATCAGCGCCGTGGTGGCCACGGTGGCCGGCGCCATTACCATGCTCGCCCGCATGATCTATTGGGGCGAACTGTTCACGGGCTACGGCGGGCGCGACAATGAGCGCGGAGGCGGCGTCTTCTCGATGCTGGCCATGATGATCCTGGCGCCTCTGGCCGCCATGCTGATCCAGCTTGCGATTTCGCGCTCGCGCGAATACGAAGCTGATCACACCGGCGCCGAAATCACGGGCAATCCCATGGGTCTCGCGCGCGCTCTCGACAAGATTGATAAGTATTCCAAGCGCCTGCCCATGCAGGTGTCGCCGTCGATGGCGCACATTTACTGCGCGCAGCCGCTGGCCACGGGCCAGGTCTTCTCGGGCCTGTTCTCCACGCATCCGCCGATCCCGAAGCGCATCGAGCGCCTGATCGGGCGGGATTTTGTTTAGCTGGAGCACCGCCGGCGGCCGGTTTTGCGTTCACCGGTTTACCGATTCGCCCGAATCCACGCCGCCCGCTCCGCCTGTAGCCTGGCTTCGTGCCCTTCGTGCCCGGCCAAGATCACCTTGCTCCGCCGACCGTACCGCTCCAACCAGCCTCCGGCCACTTCTGAGAACCAGCGGCATGCCGAAGGCAACACCAGCCCACCAAGGACGAAAGAGACAGCCAGACCGCTGGTGATTGAGATCGCAGAAGGCGGGGAGTCAGACACCCCCCGCAGAGGGGGCGGCTTGATGAGGTGGGACTGCCTCAAAGGCAGTTGCCCTGTTGGTTTTGCCGTCGCGCTAAAGCGCGCCTTGGTGAAGCAGGTACAGAATTGTCCTGCTCCATCCGCTTGCTCCTGGTCGCGGATGTAGCGGTGGACTTGCTCCAACTCGAAGCCCACGGTGGAAACCGCATAGCCGCGGGCCCAGAGGTGTTCGCCGGTGAAATTCCGCTCTTTGCCGGAGAGTCGGGCCACCGCAATGGCGCTCTTCCCCTTGAGAAACCCGATCACCGAGGCCACCGGGTGCTTGGGGGGAATGGCGATGCACATGTGCACGTGGTCCGGCATCAAGTGCCCTTCCACGAAGCCGCCCAGGCCGGAGCCACCTTGATGACCGGGAACATCCGGGATTTCGCGCGATGGCAGTCGTTACTCGCTTCGACGGAGAAGACCGTGGAGTTGTTCAAGCCATCGGAGATCGACGCGTCCTAGACCCTTTAGGTCGGCCCCCCCCCCACCTGCCACTCGCAGCCACTTGCAGCCACTCGCTACTTGCCACCTGCTTTTAGGGCGTGGTCCCTGGGCCAAGGCGGGCGCTCAAGTCGATTCGGGATAGGAGGGACCCGCGCGATGCGCCGCCAGAGAGCGAAGCGCTTCGCGCTCGGCACTCGAAATCCATTCCTTGAGTCCGGAGCCACGACTCCTTAGGCCAGGCGCCGGCGCCGTTCAAGTCCAAGGGCGGCACGGCGGGAGGAATCGGGCTTGCCAGGGGGTTGGCCTTCCCCCGATGCCGTAAAGACGCCCAGGGAACCGTCGGCGCACGAAGCGCCCGGCATCAGACTAGTGCGGTTGTGGCAGCATTCGTTTCAGCAGGAGTGTGGACCCGGTTGCCGGGAGCCAGGCCGTTGAGCGTCGAAGCTGCCGTCGGAACCGGGCACTCGATACCCGGGTCCCATCCTAGTGCAGGGCCCGCTTGCCCCCCGCGCGGACTCGATAAGCATGGCGAGTCGTAGCCGGCTCCGTCCTTGAACACGACCTCCACCTTCTCGACGTCGTTGATGTGGGCGGCGGGATTGCCGTGAGTCACGGCCAAGTCAGCGGATTTGCCGGGCGCGATGGTTCCGATGCGGTCCAGTTCACCGAGGAACTGCGCGCCGTTCGCGGTGGCAATCTGAATAGCATCAACGGGCGTGAATCCCGCCTCGACGAGCAACTCCCCTTCGCGCTGATCACCGAAACCAGGCACCACGCCGCCGTAGCCCGTAGGGTCGAGGCCGGTCAGCAGGAGCCTGCCTGCCTTGGCGAAAGCGTGCTCAAACTGCATCTCCTTCTTCAAGAGCACCGCCGAAGGCGAAGTAGCAGCGTCAAAACCGCTCAGGTGCGCGCGCGTGGCAAGATAATCGGAGCGCCATTCGGGCGCAAGCGAATCGAGGATGCGTTCTTCGAGCGGCGGACGAGGACCCACCAGGGTCTCGAACACCGGCAGCGTCGACGTCACCGCGACGTGATGCGCCACCAGGTCGCCGATGGTGTCCTGCACGGGCTGGCTCTCCACGTCGAGATCCACGAGCGCTTTGGAAGTCACGGACGACGGCGGGAACACGTCAGGCGCTTTGCCGGGGTCGAATTCTGTATCCACCACCAGACCGTGCTCGAGATCGTCGATCTCGGCGGTTGGGGCGCAAATGAGAGGAGTGGCGAGTGACAAGTGACGAGTGACGAGAGGCCGGAACTAAGAGTCGAGAGATGGGGCAGCTGAGGCGCGATCGACTGCGAAGAGTGGACGGTGGCGAGCCGGCAGCCTGTCGAACACCGAACTCCGAACCTCGAACTTTGAACTCTGCCCAGCGAACTTCGAACTTTCGTCATCAGGTTTGCTATAATGAATTGATTGGGAGCGAAAGTGCCGCCTGCTGGGGCCGTCCGTCTCGACCTCTTCACCTTGCCGACACGATCGTGATACAGGCGACGCTCGCATCCGCCCGGCTTTTCGTTGGTCTGACGGGCGCGTGGCGACGGGCTTCAGCGATGAGTCGATTTGACGTAGGGTCGGCCCCTGTGGCCCCCCCAAAAAAACGGGCGTTATTGTAATTGGCGGCCCCCACGGGCCCACCCAACGCAAAATGGGGCCCCCAC
>Ga0335085_10002480_pt1 | contig 34325 bp, 29 predicted proteins | sample Lox_Sample_45_FD_206712 | JGI IMG/M metagenome (GOLD analysis project Ga0335085, IMG submission 206712) | Soil microbial communities from Loxahatchee National Wildlife Refuge, Florida, United States - Lox_Sample_4.5 | ecosystem: Environmental > Terrestrial > Soil > Wetlands | place: USA... | reverse complement strand
GGCGGGCGTGCCCGCGGCGACCGGAATAGTAACTCAGTTCGCAGCGAAAGAGCCATCGGAAACTGTACTGGCCTGTGGTGAACTGCGGACTGGTCGAGAGAAGTTGCTCAGTTGTGAGAGCCGGGCCCGTTATGGTGGATGCGTGGGTTGGCTTCGAGGATCGAGTCAAAGCTGGCGGAGGGAGAGGGATTCGAACCCCCGATACCCTTTCGGGTATAGCGGTTTTCAAGACCGCCTGTTTCAACCGCTCACACATCCCTCCGCGGGAACGGAAAGCCTCTTCAGATTGTATCCGAGGCTGGCGGCAGGTTCACAGGCCATGGGATCCCGGTCGCATCCTAAAAGTTAGGACACCACCGGAAATCTTGGGTAGTGGGCACTCGAAATAGCACTCCCAAGTCCGGTGCGACATCGAGCGGTGGTGACCCTACAGCACGGGCGGGCCGCCGCTGGGGCGAGTGCCCGCGGCCATCTCCGCTTCCGCCTGCTTCAGGGCCTGTTGCGGATCACGGCCGGTCACGGCTTCATACCACGCCGGGTGATGGGTCCAGGCCCAGCCTTCGCTGACCGTGCCTCGGGTCATGGCCTGAATGGTTCCCGGCTCGCCGAAGGTGCTGAGGTAAATGTGGAAGAAAATCCCGAACAGCATGACCAGCGCCGAGATGTCGTGGACGACATAGGAGATGGAGACCAGGATGCGCCCGAAGGTCGTCGGGAACCACATAATTACGCCGGTGATGACATAGGCGACACAGCCCCAGACGATCTCCCAGAACTGCAATTTTTGTCCGGCGTTGAAGAAGCCGGTCTCCGGCGATTCCACCGAGTCACTGCGGGTAACGTACTCCCTGATGTGCTTCATCCAGCGCGAATCGGAGGGGGTCCAGGTCATCACCTGCCACCAGTTTGCCGCCTGCAGCGCAAAGAAGATCACAAAGCCCAGCCCGAACCAGGGATGCAGGAAGCGGGTCATGGGGCCGCCGCCGAACAACGGCGTAAAGAAGCGGAAGATCCACGGCAAGTAGATGGCGAAGCCGGACAGCAACGCGAGGAAAAAGAAGATGCCGACCATCCAGTGGAGAAAGCGAGTGTACACGGGATGACGGAGCAATTCGCCGGCGTAAACGACGGTCTTCCCTAGACGGTCAATGGCGTTGGTGCGATGTTCGAAACGATTAGCCGCGGTTGCCATCTAGTTCTCCTTCCCCGCAGGAGGTGGTGGCGGGTCGATTTGCTTCACCGGCGGCGTGGGCTGGGTGCGCCGCGGACCCTCGAAGACGTAGTGCATCACCACGCCCACGAAACCCAGCATGGCGCCAATCAGGCCGATGGGCTTGAAGACACTCTTCCAGACAGTGAATGCCAGCGGAATCCGCGGGCTCGACGGCAGGTTGCCGTACTTTTCCGGCTTGGTGATGTCGTGCAGCACGTAGATGACGCTGGTCCCGCCGATGGTTTCCGGATCGTACACGCCGGCGTTCTTGAATCCTGAAACGTCCTGCAGCTGTTTCGCACGCTTCTCGGCCAAGAACTTCATATCGTCCTTGGTGCCGAAGTGCAGGCAGCCCGTCGGGCACGACTTGATGCAGGCGGGCTCCAGCCCGGCTCCCACTCTGTCAGAGCACAATGTGCACTTGTAAACCTTCTTGGTGCTGGCGTTGTACTTGGGAATGTTGAAGGGGCAGCCTGAGACGCAGAACTGGCAGCCAATGCAGTTCTCCTGACGGAAATCGACGATGCCGTTGGAGTACTGCACAATCGCACCGTCGGCCGGGCAGGCGCGCAGACAACCGGGATCGGCGCAGTGCATGCACTGGTGCTTGCGCATCAGCCAGGCGAAGCTGCCATTGTCGTGCTGGTCCTCGTTGAACTTGATGAGGTTCCAGTAATTCCAGTCGGTGTCCGGCATCGTCTGGTAGGTGTTGTCGAAGTGTGTCTCCTGGAACGGCATGTCGTTCCATTCCACGCAGGCCACTTCGCACGCCTTGCAGCCGATGCAGGTGGTGACATCGATCAGCTTGCAGACTTTGTCCTGACGCTGTGTACCTTCGCCGGGTATCGGCCCAGGATGGGCCGAGATTTGTTGGATTCGTAGTGTGCCGCGGTCACCCATCTCGTCCCTCCTTTACGCTTTCTCCAGCTTCACCAGGAATCCCTTGAACTCCGGTGTGAAGGCATTGGGGTCAATGACCGTGGGGGTCAGTAGATTCGTCGGCATCTTGGCGGTGCGGTCCACGTCCTCGGCAATGCCCATGAAGCCCCAGTGAATCGGCATCCCGATCTGATAGGTCCTCTTTCCGTCGATCATCATGGGCTTGATGCGCTTGGTCACCATGGCCTTGGCGATGTAATCGCTGCGCGCGCTGGTGACCTTAACTTTGTCGCCGCCTTTGATGCCCAAATCTGCAGCCAGTTCGTCAGGGATCTCCACGAACGGCACTGGCACCAACTGCACGTTCATGGGATTGTTTTTCGTCCAGTAGTGATAGTGCTCGGTCAGCCGGTAGGTGGTGCAGACAATGTTGTAGCCTTCCTTGGTGGTCCCGTACTTGTCCAGGGGTGTCTTGTATCTCTTGACGACGGGATTATTGGACTGGTTGGGATGCAGGATGTTCGGGATGGGGCTCTCGATGGGCTCGTAATGTTCAGGGAAGGGTCCATCGGCCAGTCCGCCCAACGGCACAAAGATGCGCCCTATGCCCTCCGGCGTCATGATGAACGGGCCCATGTGGTCTTCCGGCTTCGAATCGACCTTGAAGTCGGGAACGTCGTTGCCCACCCACTTCTGAGCTGTGTCGTTCCACCACACCTGCCTGCGGGATGGATCATAGGGCTTGCCCGCCAGATCGCACGAAGCGCGGTTGTAGAGCACGCGCCGGTTGGCCGGCCACGACCATCCCCAATTCTGGTAAACCCCCATGCCCGAGGGATCGTCCGTGCTGCGCCGCTGCATCATGGGTCCGGCCTCGGTCCACGAGCCGCAGTAGAGCCAGTTGCCACACATGGTGGAACCGTCGTCGTGCAGCATGGCAAATCCGGGAAGCTGCTGTCCGGCCTTCAGTGACACCCCCGTTTTCTCGTCGGTGATGTCGGCCAGCGCCTTGCCGTTGATTTCCTTTGCCACCTCTGCCAACGAAGGATGAGAGGGAAGCGTATAAGTCCATGACGCCTTGAGAATCGGATCGGGGAACTTGCCCCCTTCCTTCTGATACAACTCACGAATCTTTAGAAAAATCTGCGCCAGGATGTCCTGGTCGAGACGGCAGTCTCCCGGCGGCGGCAGAGCCACGTTCTTCCATTGCAGCCAGCGCGCGGAATTGACGAAGGTCCCATCCTTCTCGGCAAAGCCGGCCCCCGGCAATCGGTAGACGGTGGTGTTGATCTTCTTCATCTCGTCGGCTGTGATGCCCGGCGCCATCCAGAAGCTGCTGGTCTCGTCGGGATAGATCTCGCAGACCACCAGGAAATCGGCTTTCTTCAGGCTGTCAATGTTCTTTTGTGAATCCGGGCCGATCATGACCCCATTCATGCCAAAGGCAAAGAAACCCTTGACCTTGCCGTTGTACATGTCGTTCCAGATGTTCACCCAGGAGTAGTTACGGTCTACCTTCGGCAAATAGCTGAAGGCGAAGTCGTTCTCTTTGGTGGCGTTGTTCCCATACATGGCCTTCAGGAACGACACCATAAACTTGGGCGTGTTCGACCAGTAGTTGAACGAATCCCACTCCTTCGGCTTGGCGGGTTTCGGCGTAATCCGGTCCAGATAGGTCTTCAGGTCTTTGTCGGCGGGTACCGGCACTTTGAGGTAGCCGGGAAGGATATCGAAGATACCCGCCATATCGGTGGCGCCCTGGATGTTCGAGTGCCCACGCAGGGCGTTCATTCCGCCGCCGGCGCGGCCAATGTTGCCCATCAGCAACTGCAGCATCGCCGCCGTGCGGATGATCTGCGTCCCAAAGCTGTGCTGCGTCCAGCCCACCGCGTAAATGATGGTGCCGACCTTCTTCATGTCGCCGTCTTTGCGGATCGACGTGTACATGTCGTAGGCCTTCAGGAGCTGGTCCTGCGGGATCCCCGTGATCCGTTCCACCACATCCGGCGTGTATCGCGAGTACTGCTGCTTCAGCAACTGGTACACGCAGCGCGGGTGCTGGAGGTTCAAGTCGTAGGCGATGTTCGGTGGCAATGACGGTGGAGGCGGCGGAGCGCCTGGGGCCGCAGCTACCTTTGCGGGAGCCGAGACCGGCATCGCGGCAGGTTTTGCTTCGGGCACCGCAGAAGCGTTAGTCGCCCCTGCGACTGGAACAGCCTTCCCGGTTTCGTTGCCGCCCTCCTGGTAGTTCCACGTGGCCTTGTTGTAGCTCTTGGTAGCGTCGTCAAAGCCGGAAAACAAGCCGTCCTCCGGCAGTTTGAAGCCTTCCTTGATGAGAAATGCTGCGTTCGTGTAGTTGACCAGATATTCCTTGGCCACACGGTCATGCGCGAGGGCGTAGTTGATCAGCCCGCCGAGGAAAGCAATGTCTGTGCCGGCGCGGATTTGCAGGAACAGGTCAGCCTGCGAAGACGTGCGGGTGAAGCGGGGGTCCACCGAAATCAGCTTGGCATTGCGCGTCCGCTTGGCTTCCACCGCCCATTTGAATCCACAGGGATGGTTTTCGGCGGGATTGCCGCCCATGATCAACATCATGTCGGTGTTCTTGATGTCGATCCAGCCGTTGGTCATCGCCCCGCGTCCGAAAGTTGGTCCCAAACTTGAGACCGTGGGGCCGTGTCAAACCCGGGCCTGGTTTTCCAGGCCCACCACCCCCAAACTCCGCATCGTCTTGACGACGAGGTAATTGAACTCATTGGTATCGGTGCAGCCACCCGTAAACGCAATCGACTCCAGGCGGTTCACGGTGTTGCCCTTATCATCGGTCTCGACGAACGTTTCATCGCGGGTCTTCTTGGTCCAGTGCGCAATTTCATTGATCGCCTGGTCCCAGGAGATGTCCTCCCAGTGGTCGGAGCCGGGACGCCGAACCTGAGGCTTCAGCAGGCGGCGGTCATTCTGGATGTCTTGCTGCAGCGACGCGCCTTTCGGACACAGTGTCCCGCGATTGATGGGGTGGTCCGGGTCGCCTTCTACGTGGACCACCTGCGGCGTAACATTCTTTGCCTTGTCACCAATGGTGTGAATGATGACGCCGCAGCTCACGGCGCAATATGGGCAGGTACTGCGCGTCTCCGTGGTGCGCGAAATCTTCAGGCTTTCCGCCTGGGCCAGCAGCGGCTGCGCGTCGAAGCCGAAAACTGTAATGCCGACGGCGCCCGCAATGCCGGTCTTGAAGAATGCTCGTCTAGAGGCATCCATGAAGCAGTCCTCCATGCTGAGAGACTAACAAGCTTGAAAATGTGTAGGGATAGGACGGAAGCGCTTGAACGCGCAAGGAAAGGACGAATGTGTGCGCAGTGTGGTTCACCTCTCACCCCGGCCGTTTACGCACGACCCGCGAACCCACATCTGAACCCCGACAACGCGCAACAGCGTATAACGCGAAGCTAGTACCGGTCAATACGGATTTTTGCCGCCCGAAAGGGACAAGGGCAGGGCAACCGAAACCTCAAAAGCCCATGATGTTGCGGCTTATCTTCGTGTACCCGTGCTCTGCCGCCCATAGGTCCAGAGGCGCTGTCGCGACCTCGTCCACCAGCGGAACGGCCAGGCCGTCCACGGTCATGTCCACGCCTTTGAGGTAGTACTTACAGGTGTCGCAAGCCTCAACGCGCACGGCTGCGACGCCCTCGGCGGTATAGCGTGGCAACTTGGCGTGGTCCTCCTCGCCGCAAATCGGGCACAGAATCCGCCTGAACTCCCACTCTGTCAGACAAAAGGAACAGACGAGAAAGCGCTTCCCACCGTCGCCCTCAGGGCGTAGAACAGCCACCTGCGGCTTGCCGTCACACACGGGGCAAACGGAGCCTGCGAATCCCGCCAGCAGCGCGGCGGGCGCCGCGGCAAGATATTCGGCTATGGGCTGGAACAAAGCCCGCGCGAAGAACGAGGATGGTGCCGGATTATCATCATCGGGCGAAGCCAGAAAATCGCGCAGCATTTGCCGCTGCTGCTCCTGCACAACCCGGCCAATCTCCGTCGCCTGCTGCGCCAGCTTCGCCGGACCACTTCCCTGCACCAGAGCCAGCAAGGCCGGCAATCCAGTCAGCGCAGCGTCAATGTCAAGTTGCGCGCAAAGTGGAGCACTGCGGTCCAGCGCTGGAGGCGACTGCGAGGCGACGCTGTCGTACAGCGCGTGTTGGAACTCCAGCAGGCGGACATAAAACGCCAGCACTTCAGCCGCAGCCGGATGCCGCCCTGCAAGATCCATCGCCCGCTCGACACGCTTGCTCCAATCCGGCTTCTTGCTCTGGCTCATAGACTCCGTTCGCCGCCCGGCGGCCCATACTATAGCAGCCGCCAGGGGTGAACCAGGTGTCTTAGGCAGTCAGACGATGAGTACGCGGGAATCCGTAGAAGTTGGTCGCTTATCCAGGAGCCACCATACTTAGGCCTGGGCAGTGTGCTTCGACTTCTTGAGGCTGTGCTTGCTAGCCGTCTTTACATTCTTGCGAGCTTGGCCGGCGGACGCATGATGATTAGCTGGTGCCTTCGCGGAAGACACAGCAGGCTGGTCAAAGTGATCGGGGTCAACTTCCTGTTGACCATACGCCATAACTGAGAAAGCACCGACCGCGAGCATGAGAGCGAGCATTCTGGGAGACTTCATATTTTCCTCTGCTTCCTACAAGATTCGAACTTGCCGCAGAGAAAAGCAGGTTCGGTTCCAAAGCTTTCCTCAGCAGAAGGACGCAGCGCTGGGCAATTTGTAAGTGCGTGACCTGAAACGACTAATAAACACTCTCGGCGCTCGCGATCATCACCGCTAACGCAGTCCGCCGGTACCAGTTCACAGGAGAGCCTATCCGAAGGGATAGGGAATTATCCTGGCGGATAGAGCGCATCTGACTTCTTTACGAATACATTAAGCGGAGGCGGCCTTCCATTGGCCGCCGGAATAGAAGACGCGCCGTCTATACTATCCCGAACTGAAACCATGCTCTCTCATCTCCGCAGCCTCTCAATTTTGACGTTACTGTCACTCGCCCCTCTACACGCCCAGGACATCGGTCCAACTGAGATTCCCCTCGCCCCCGGCAAGGTCATCACCATTACGCCGCAAGCCGGCTTCCTCAACGAGCCTTCGATTGCTGTGAACGCGGAAAACCCGTCGCAGGTGGTGGCGGCTTACCAGAACCCGGCCTCGGTGGCCTATTCACAGGACGGCGGCAACTCCTGGAAGATCGCCGAGGGCACCGCGCCGAAGGATTACAAGGTTTCGGGAGACGTGTCGATCACGTATGACAAGCACGGGGCTGCAATCCTGTGCTACATCGCTTTCGACAAGCTGGGCACAATGAACTACTGGGCGCACGGCGCCACGCGCAACGGCATCTTTGTGCGCCGCTCCCTCGACGGCGGGGCCACCTGGGAGGCTGACGCCCGCACCGTCGCGGCGTGGCCGACGAAGCCAGGTATTCCCTTCGAGGACAAGCCGTACATCGTCGCCGACAACACCGACAGCAAATACTCGGGTAATCTCTACATTGGCTGGACGCAGTGGCGTATTGACGAGTCGGTCATGCTGTTTTCGCGCTCTACCGACGGCGGCAAGACCTGGTCGCAGCCCATCGACATCAGTTCCCATCACGGGTTGCCGCGCGATGATAACGGCGCCGTTGAGGGCTTCGATGGCACGGTCGCCGCCGACGGCACTTTGTATGTGGTCTGGGTCGATGGCAACTCCATCGCCTTTGCCTCGTCGCATGATGGAGGAAAGACATTCGCCAAAAGCCGCAGCGTGATTCAGACCGCTCCGCTGTACTTCGACGTTGCGGGACTCGACCGCGCCAACGGTTTTCCGCAGATTGCCATCGATCCCCGCCGCGGCCGCAAGGGCCGCCTGTATGTCACCTGGAGCGACTATCGGTACGGTGACATCGGCGTTTACTGCGCCACCTCCGACGATGGCGGCAAGTCGTGGAGCAAGGCGGTGCGGGTGAATTCCAATCCGCCGCACGACGGCACCGACCAGTTCTTCCAGTGGCTGGCCGTGGACCCTGTCACCGGCGCTGCCAACGTCATTTTCTACGACCGACGGCTCGATCCTAAGAACCAGAAGACCACGGTCACGTTGGCGCGCTCCACCGATGGTGGCCGGGCCTTCACCAACTATGCCTGGACGCGGGACGCCTTCGTACCCCGCCGGGAGAATTTCCTGGGCGATTACATCGGCGTGGCCGCTTTGAATAGCAAACTTTATGGAGTGTGGGCGGAGATTGCGCCGCTGGCGGCGCCGAAGGAGAAGGATTCGACAGCGACCGAACGGCGGCCACAAACCATCGTCCGAGTGGGCGTAGCCGACTTCGGAAATGCGACGCGTTAAGCCTCGCCCGGAAAAGAGCCGGTTCAGGGCTCGCCGGCGGCTTCAGCCGCCTGGCCTTCGCAGCGCATGACTTCTTCCGTCATCCTGGCGAACATTTTCTCCACGCCGTCGCCTGTCTTTGCACTGGTGATTTGAATCATCCATCCTTCAGCTTCCAGCTTCTCCAAGTCGGGAGAGGTGATCTCCCAGCGGTTCCAGAGGTCGGATTTGTTCACCACGAGCATGAAAGGGACCTCTCCAACCGCCTCCTGTGCCCGTTTGTGAATACTCTTGGCCGTCACCAGCGATTCCATCCAGGTGCCATCCACCACCAGGAAGTACCCGGCAGCTCCGCGCAGATAGGAAGTCTGCACCTGGGAGCGCGAATCCTCGCCGGCCAGGTCCCAGAGCAGGAGCAGTACATCCTTATCGCCCAACTTCACGCTCTTGCGATCGATCTTCACACCGACCGTGCTCAAGTACTTGGCAGAAAAGATGCCCTGAACAAAGCGCGCCACCAAACTGGTCTTGCCCACCCCAAAGGAACCCAGCATGCAGATCTTCTTCTGGATCATTGCCTGCCTCCCCGGTGCTGCTCAACTTTCAGTGAAACACTGCGATTGACCTCCAACTGATAGGCGGCCGATCCCTGCCGAATGGGATCGCTGTTTCCCAAGCCGATGGCGGTCAGAGTTTCGGGAGCAACCCCGCGCTCCCGGAGTGCGTCGAACACACGCTCCGCTCGTTCCTTGCTCAAGGTTGCGTTCTTGGTTTCGGCTCCGGTTTGATCAGCCCGGCCGTAGATGTTGAGGTGGACCTCACGGCCGAGTTCGCGGGCAGCTTCCTGCAGTCTGTTCAGGTGTTCTTCGATGGCATCAAGGCGTGTAGCCTGGTCCGCCTGCAGGACACTGGAGTTCACCGGGAACAACACCATTAGCTTCTGTAATGCCTCTTTCTCCGAATCGAATGCCCGCTCCCGCACCAGGCGCTCGTCCAGCGACAGATAGGGCTCAAAGTGCGCCTGAATGCGCGCCGGGTCGATGCCGAAGTCGCCCGCCAGCCGAAGCGGATCGGACGCCAGCGGATCACGCAGCCCGGCGAGTGAATAACTCCACCAGTATCTGTCGGAGCTGGTCACCACGATGCCGGGCTCAGCTCGAAGTCGCTCCAGGTACCCGCTCCAGCGGTTGTTGCGGCGATGGATGATGAAACCCGCGGCGGCGAACACCAACAGCACTACTGCCAGTGCGGCAATCCACCAGGGCGACGATTCCCGCGGGCGAGCCGCTGATCCGAGCAGGCATTTCTCCAGGTGCGGACGTGCCGCGTCAAACGCGCTGGTATCGCCGCTGAAGACGGCAAGCGCCTCTGCGAATTCGCGATGAATCAGCTCATTCTCCTTCGCCAGCACATTGCCCAGCCCGGTTGGAGGCGTCCCCACAATGGTTGCCGCCAGCAACATTTGAGGACCGTGATGCACCCAGATCCAGAATTTGCCCAGTTTGATACCTTCCAGATCCTCCGAGTCTTTGAGGCGCGCGGAGGTGGAAATGGTGCGCTCAGCCACATCGCGCGCAAAATCCTGAATCGCGGTCAACATGCTGGAGACCAGCTCGGCTTCGCTCACGCCTCCTCCTGGCGCCTCCACGTGCTGCAGGCTGAGTCCGGTTTCACGGTGAATTAGGAACACCTGCCACACCTTGTAGCGCTGGCTCCGCAGCAGAACAATCTCCCCGAATGACTTTCCCGTGCGCCAGGACTCGATGCGCCACTGAACGCTTTGCCACGAGAGGCTATTTTCCAAGGCGATGTTGACGGTCTGCGCGGCATCGCGGAAGGCATCAGCCACCGCCTTGCGAACGCTTTCACCGATGATGGGCGCCAGCGAGGTGGCCAGAATGCCAGGGTTCTTGGTGATCGAGATTTTGAGTGCTTGCTCGACGATGGGATAAAACGAGCGCTGCAGGGCGCGGTCCCGCTTGCTGGAGAGCGCAACCGCTCTGGCCAGGACCTGACTCAGCTCTTCCGCCCGAAGGTTGGGATCGTCGAGCCGGTTCCGCAGGGCTCCCAGTTCGACGAGTTGCTGGCCGAGCAGCAAAGCTCGCAGCTCAGCCAGTTCATCTCGGCTAGGCTCGTATTCCGAATCGGGCTTCAGGTCAGCCGGGGTTGAGCCCATGGAAGCCTCACGCCTCCGTGGCGCTCCGGACGGGCTTGTGGCGTCCCTTGCCGTTCTCGGTCTCGTCCTTGAGACGCACCGCCAGTTCGACGAACAGCGCCGCCAGCGCCGAGCGGTCGGTCTTGGCGTTGCGCAACTCCTGCACTCGATTCTCCAGCAGAGCGCTGATCGAGTCGTTGCGCTGGCGGATTTCGTCGAGCAGCTTGCGCGACTCAGCCATCAGTTCTTGGCGCGCCGCGCTGCGGTCCTGAGCGGCTTTGTTGTCGAGATCCAGAATTTTCTTGGAAAGCTGCGCCGAAGCTGCCTTCAGCTCGCGCGCGATCCCGTTCAGGGTCTCCTCACGTTCGTCGCGCTCGGCCTTTAAGCGGGTCGCCAGAGACTCGGTCTCGTTCTTGAAAAACGCCTCCAGAGAATCCAACCGCCGGCGGATAGTGTCCTTGATCTCGGCCGTCTCGCGTGAGAGGGCCTCTTCCAGCCGACTGAAACGCGACTCGTAGTTCTTAATCTGAGAGCCGAAGAGGATCTCGCGGATCTTGTCCACGCTCGCGCCGCTCGCCTCCGCGGTCTCGGCGACGGCGCTATCCACGGGGTTGGGCTTGGCTGGGGCTTTTTCCTTATCTCGCACCGGCACGGGACTCATAACGGGCCTCCTCCACAAATAAGGGACACAATAGTGCTGGGAACCAACATGCTATACCCAAACGCTGCGGGTGAGAACTGAATTCAGAGTAAGGGCAGGCTCCGGCCTCTACAAGCACGGGCCCCGAGAACAGCGACCAAGCTTAGTGTGCCGCTTAATCTGTGGGGACCTGATTACTCCTCCGCCTCCTCCCACTGATGGCCGCACATGAGGCATTTCCAGCGGTGGGTGGTTTGGGTAGGCAATTCAGGAAATGGAATAGCGGCGGACCAAAGCGAGATCTGGCGCGGATTTCCGCTGGCAACCTGGCGGATTTCCAGCGACTCGCACTCGGGACAGCATGGAACGACTTCGGTCTCCTCTTCCTCGTCCTCGTGTTCAACAGGTTCGAAGCCGTCCAGAATCTCCAGGGCGCGAATGACCTGGCTGTCGGGCACCTGCAGGCGAATGCCGCCAAATGCCGCTCCCATGTGCCAATTGATGGCATGGGTGTGTTCGTCGCAGAGGAAGGCTGAAATGCCCTCGGACGAGAGTTTGCCTTGCGCCAGCTTGGCTTCACCCAGGCTGAAAAACTTCGCAATGGTGACCAGTTCTTCCGACATCGCTGCTGCCAGAAGCGTAGGCTAGCTTTCGGCGCGAGTCAATTCCGGCAGGACGCGCCGATTGTGTTCGGCGATGGCTTCGACCACCTGCATCGCCACTGCCAAGGCACGGCGCCCGTCTTCCAGGGTAACTTCCGGAATCGAGCGCTGGCGCACCGCGCGTATGAAACCCGTCAACTCTGCACGCAGTGGCTCCTGCGCCTCGACCGCAGGCTTGAACGGCGTAATCCCCGGCAGCGCGCCGGCTGCCAGGCTGGCTGGATTGAACGGATCCAGGCCGGCGGGATCGAGCATCTTATCGTCGATCGTCAGCACCAGGACATCCTGGCGCGAGTAATCAACCGATACATACTGGCGCGGCTGAAAGAAGCGCAATTTTCGGACTCGCTCCGTGCTCACCCGGCTGGCGGTGAAGTTGGCCACACAGCCAGATTCGAACTCCATGCGCACATTCGCAATGTCGGTCTTTGGCGAAAGAATCGGCAGACCGACGGCGCGAACCTCCTTCACTTTCGACTTGGCGAAGGTCAGTACGATGTCAATGTCGTGGATCATCAGGTCCAGTACGACGTCAACGTCGAGCGATCGCGGCGTGAACACACTGAGGCGATGCACCTCGAAGAACATGGGCTGGGTGAGCAAAGGTAACGCAGCCCGGACCGCGGGATTGAAGCGTTCCAGGTGGCCCACCTGAACAATGCAGCCATAGCGTTCGGCCAGGCCAATCATCTCGTCAGCCTCAGCCAGCGTCGCCGTCAGGGGCTTTTCCACTAGAAGGTCGATGCCCTTGGCCATTAATTCGCGCGCAGTGTCCAAATGAGCGGCGGTCGGGACTGCGACGGATGCGGCCTGCACGCCCGCCTGAATCATCTCCGCAACCGAGCGGAATGCCGAGGTACCAAACTCCCCGGCGACCGCCTGCGCGTGCGCGAAATCGGCGTCGGCCACCCCCAGGAAATGTACATTCTGTGATGAATCGGATTGCAAATCGCGATAAACCCGCGCGTGATTGCGGCCAAACGAACCCACGCCGACGACTCCGACACGCAGCGCGTCGCTGGGGCTTGACATAACTAGGATTCTCGCCCATCGGTATGCCCTGATGCAAAAAGCCGCTGGCGATGGGTGGGCCACTCGTCGCTGAGGATGGCCCAGCGCTCATGGTCGCGCCACATGCCGTCGATCATCAGGTAGCGAGGCGAGAAACCCTCCATGCGAAAACCCAAGCGCGCAACCAGCGCCCGTGAGGCGAGGTTGGCGGGTTGGATGTTGGCCTCGAGGCGATGAAAGTCAAGCTCCTCGAAGGCGTAGTCGAGAACCAGCGACAGGCCTTCTGCCATGTAGCCCTGCGCCTCCAAGCCGGTGATCGCATAGAAGCCGAGATAGGCACTTTGGAAAACGCCCATCACTGGCTCGCTCACGTTGACCACGCCTGCCAGGCCCTCGTCAGATTTGCGCCGGACAAGGAAGCCAATCGTGCGTCCACGGCGAATCCGTTCCAGATAGGATTGGTATTCCTCATGATTCTTGGGAGGGAACACCCACGGATGATGCAAGCTCTCACTGTGTCGCACGGCTGCAAGCATCTCTGGTTCATCGTCTGCTCCGGGTTGGGACAGGTAGACCCGCCGGTCCGGATGAGAATAATAAAAGGCGCTCTGAGCATCTTGCTGCATGCTTCCACAGCGTTCGGCAGGGGAACTTACATGCTGTGATGCGGAATATGACTCACGGGCGTCTCAGCAACGATGCAAATGCCAGCTTCGTTAGCGGCTGACAACAGAGCATCCTTGTCCAGCAGCAGACACCGCCCGGCATCGAGCGCGAGACACGTTCCTCCGGCCTGCTTCATCGTCTCGATCGTCTTCAGACCAACGACCGGCACGTCAAAACGCATGTCCTGGTTCGGCTTGGCCACCTTGACTACGGTCAAAGCTCGACTCAGGGTCGAGGGCTCTTTGCCCAGCGATGGTGATTTCATGATTTCGCCGGCACGGAGAATGGTGGCGTCGGTTCCTTCCATCGCTTCAACCGCAACGCAGGCGGTTTCGGCAATGACGACGGTCTGGCCGATATCGAACCGCGAAAGATGATGTGCCACCGCACGCCCGTAAGTGATGTTGGTCTGCTCGGAGTCGGTTGGACTGCGCTTTGTCAGCACCCCTTCGCCGGCAAGCATGGGCTCAAGCAACGCCACGGAGCTCATGAGCGTGATGCCTTCTTCACCTAGCACCTTGCCGATGGCCCCGATCAGTGAATCTGTGTTGCGGGTAGCCAGCGAGAGTAATAGCTTGGCCAGCCGCCAATCGGGCTTGATGCTGCTGAAGATCTGCTTGTGCTTTACCTGTCCGGCCATGATGGCTTGGGTCACGCCCTCGCTCTTGAACGTCTCGATGAGCCGCGACAATTCGCCCAGGGAAAGCCAGTGTACTGCAGCTGCACCGCGCTGTTCGATCTCCGGGAAGGTCTCCTCCATGATGGCGGCGACCACAACTTCCATGCCTTTGGAACGGGCAGCATCGAGCACCAGCAGTGGGAACTTGCCGTTTCCCGCGATCAGGCCGAGGCGCTGAGGAGATGCAGTCATGAACAAACCCTACTTGATGATTCCCCGCTGCGAGCTCTCGATGAACCGTATCAGCAACTCCACATCTTCGCCGGGTTCGCTCTCCGAGCGCAGTTTCTCCATCGCCTGTGAGGTGTTGAGCCTCGAGGCCAGCAGGATTTTGAACGCGTGATGCAGCCTGGCGATCCGCTCTTTCGAGAATCCCCGGCGCTGCAGGCCGACTTTGTTCAGCATATAGGCGTGGGTATCGCGCTCGGCGCTGGTCATCGAGTAAGGAAGCACATCCTGGGTGATGGTTGTCCCGCCGCCAACATAAGAGTGCGCACCGATGCGTACGAACTGATGCACCGGACAAAGTGCGCCCACCACGGCCCATTCCTCGACGGTGACATGACCGGCCAGCGTGGCTGCGTTGATCAGCATCGCGTGATCGCCAATGATGCAGTCGTGTCCAATATGCGTATAGGCCATGATGAGAGTGTGGCTGCCGATACGGGTCACACCGCCGCCTTTTGCGGTGCCGCGGTTGATGGTTACAGACTCGCGGATGACATTGTGGTCGCCCATCTCCAGCCAGGTGGTCTCGCCCGCGAAGGTCACATCCTGCGGGTCCATGCCGACTACCGCGAACGGATAAATCTTGTTGTGACTGCCCAGGCGCGAGGGCCCTTCCAGCACGACGTGGGAGACGAGCTCGCAACGCTCGCCCATCTCTACGTTGCCGCCCACGAGACAGTAGGGTCCGATGCGGCACGACGCGGCGATCTTCGCAGAAGGGTCGACGATGGCCGTCGGATGAATGTTCATCTGGATTTCAGGACTCGGACAATGCGGGTTCCGCCGCTTTGGCTGTACGGTTCAGCAACCGGCAGGTGACCACGGCTTCGCAGGCCAGCTTCTCACCGATATAGGCTTTGCCTTGCATCCGGCCCGCGGTTCCGCGCCAGGCCAGCACGTCCACCTCAATGCGAAGCTGGTCGCCCGGTCTGACCGGACGGCGGAAGCGTGCCCGCTCAATCCCCGTGAACAGCAACAGCTTCTCCTCGCGGTCAGGAAACTCCGTCAGCAGGAGTACGCCGCCGGCCTGCGCCATGGCTTCCACCACCAGCACGCCCGGCATGATAGGGTGTCCGGGAAAGTGCCCGACGAAGAACGGTTCATTGACGCTGACGTTCTTGATCGCCACAATACGCTTGGTGCGCGTGATGTGGGTGATGCGGTCAACCAGCAGGAACGGATAGCGGTGCGGCAGGATGCGCAGGATGTCTTCAACTTCGAGCGTATGATTATCGCCACAGGCTGGCGGATTCGCCGTATCAGTCATGAGCGTCCCGTGAAAGTCACGATTATACATTCGGCAACAGTAGGCGCAGGGCGGCATCCGCATGGCACGAATCATAGAGATGGATAGGGCAACGAACCCCCAAGCGAGCGCCGATCTCGGCAACATCCTGCAATGGCTGACCGAGCATGAGCGCGAAATGGTGGCGTGCGTGCGCGAAGTCGTAGTACGCGAATCACCTACCCATGACAAGCAGGCCTGCGATGCACTGTCGTCCTATCTTGCCGTCGAATTTGAACGCCTGGAGGGGCGCGTGAAGGTGCATCGCGAGGACGTGGCCGGCGACCACCTGCAGGTGGATTTTCATAGCGATCAACCGCGGGCGCCCGTTCTTCTGCTGGGACACCTGGATACGGTGTATGACGCGGGGACGATTGCGTCCATGCCGTGGCGGGAAGAGAACGGATACCTCTTCGGGCCGGGCGTCTTTGATATGAAAAGCGGCATTGTGCAGGTGATATTTGCGCTGGCTGCACTGCGCGAGGTTCAACGCGATCTCCCCCGGCCAGTCAAGGTGCTGCTGGTGTCCGACGAAGAAGCGGGCAGCAACAGCTCGCGGGCAATTACCGAGGCGTTGGCCCGGCAATCCGCGGCGGTGCTGGTGTGCGAGCCTTCCGGTCCGGGAGGCGCGCTGAAAACAGCGCGCAAAGGAGTCGGAGCGTTCGCCCTGAGGGTGACAGGTCAGGCCTCGCATGCCGGACTCGATTTCGAAAAGGGGCAAAGCGCAATTCTCGAACTGGCTCATCAGATTCTTGCGGTTTCGCGGCTCACGGACGTGAAGCGTGGCACGACCGTCAACGTGGGGGTTGTCCGCGGCGGAACGCGCAGCAATGTCGTGGCCGCCGAAGCCGTGGCAGAGGTGGATCTGCGTATCGCCCATAAGGCCGACGGCGCGATCATGGAGCGCAGGATTCGCGGGCTGCGTCCGGTCAACAAGAAGTGCACGCTCCAGATCGAGGGTGGTATCAACCGGCCGCCGCTGGAGAGAACGAAGAAGGTTGCTGCCCTGTTCGAATTGGCACGGAAGGTCGCCGGCGATCTGGGGTTTAGTCTCGACGAGGTGGCAGTCGGCGGTGGTTCGGACGGTAACTTTACGGCCGGAATCGGTGTGCCGACTCTGGATGGGCTGGGCCCGGTGGGTGAAGGCGCGCACGCTCCGCATGAGTCAGTGGTTGCCGATGAGCTGCCACGCCGCGCCGCCCTGTTGGCGGGACTGATAGCGGCCATTGAATAGTCCAAGGTCGGTTCTTTGACGTGCTGATTACGAAAGCCTAGAATCAGGGCAGAAAGCCCGCCAGCGACTTTGTGCGCTGCAGAAGAAAACGGGCTGCTCTACCGGAGGGCTTTATGTTTGGTGGAAAACTGGGCCTGCCCGAACTGGCTGTCATCGCGGTGATTGCCCTGCTCATCTTCGGCCCGAAGAAGCTGGGCGAGCTGGGCAAGGGCCTGGGCGAAGGTATCCGAAATTTCCGGGCGTCGATGAGCGGCGAAGGCTCCTCGAACAGCACGACGCCCGAGGAGAAGAAGTAACCCTCCAGCCTTGCCGCAGAGTTCTTCGCGCGGCTGGAGAACCTGGACCTTTCCAACCGGGTTTCTGTTGCCCGCTTCCAACACCTTCTCTGCAATCTCCTGAGATCGCAATCTTGCATCACAGCAGTCGGGTTCTTGTAATCGCTTCGCAAGCGCACAACATGCGATAAACCCGCGGAACGGGAAGTCCCACAACGTTGAAGTAGCAGCCCTCAATGCGCTTCACCCAGCGCGAGGCAATGCCCTGGATCGCGTACGCTCCCGCCTTGTCCATAGGCTCGCCGGTGTGAACGTACTCGGCGATTTCCGGTTCGGACAGCAAGCTGAAAACGACCTGCGTGATCTCGGCTTCAGTTCGTTCAAAACCCTGCGACACTAGGCACACGCCCGTGACGACCTGATGCGCGCGGCCCGAGAGCAGCCGCAACATTCGGGCGGCATCCTGCTCATCGGCTGGTTTCTCAAGCAGATGCTCGTCCACCACGACTACGGTATCGGCGCCCAAGACGGCGCCGTCGGGATGTCTTGCAAACACGGCCAGCGCCTTGTCGCAGGCAAGCCGTTGCGCATAATCCAGGGGGCTCTCGTGAGAGAACACTTGTTCCCGCACGTGTGCCGGTTCGATGGAGAATTCAATACCTGCATTGCGCAGAAGCTCGGCGCGGCGCGACGACGCGGAGGCGAGAACCAGCGGCATGGCAGCGACGATTGTAAAGCAGTGGGGAACGGCAAGCGGACAAGCCACTTACAGACGGTGACAAATTGTTCACAATGTTCTAACCACCTGTCGACACTCTACCGCCCCAAACTCCCTATAAGAAGCAATTAAGAAGCAATGAGGAGGTTTCATGTTCCGCGTTTCACGACTCGTTACATTCGCAGGGTTGATATTGATGGCGATGGCCGGTTTGTACGCCTATGTAGGTACGGCTTTGCCGAACACGAACTTCGCCGAGATTGGTGGAGAGTTCGCGAGCGATAGCACGGACTCGTCGCTGGCGGACGGAGCCGTCAACTGGCCGATGTTCAAGAACCAGACGTCCCGTCTGGGCTTCAATCCGTCGGAGACCACGATTAGCCGTAACAATGTGCAGTCGCTCACCCTTTCCTGGGTTGGCGTCATGGGCGACCTGGTGGACTTTTCCTCTCCGGCAGTTGTGGACGGCGTCGTTTATGTCGGCTCCATTGACGGCAACCTGTACACCTTCGACGCCAACGGCTGCGGTCAATCTTTTTGCAGTCCGCTCTGGATCGGGACCATGAACAAGCAGTACTACACGCTGTCGTCACCGGCCGTGGCGAATGGCACGGTCTTCATCGGGTCGGAGGACCACAAGCTGTATGCCTTCGCCGCCAAAGGCTGCGGTCATGGCACGTGCTCGCCGCTTTGGACGGGCGTAACTGGAGGCGCCGTCTTCTCCAGCCCGGTCGTGGCGAACAATGTGGTTTACGTCGGCTCAGAAGATGGCCGGCTATACGCCTTTTCTGCCAGCGGATGCGGCCACTCGGTCTGTCCTCCGCTATGGATGGCCAACACCAACGGGCCCATTGATACTTCACCCGCTGTGGACAATGGCGTCGTCTATGTCGGGTCGCAGGACGGAAAGCTGTACGCCTTTCGGGCGACTGGTTGTGGCAGCATCTTTTGCCATCCCAACTGGACGGCCCAAGTGGGAACGACCATCTTCTACTCAAGTCCGGCGGTGGCGAACGGGGTCGTGTACATCGCTTCATTTGAAGAGAATGGCTCGGGCGATTCGAAGCTCTACGCATTCAGGGAGAACGGCTGCGGAATTCCCATTTGCAAGCCGCTGTGGACGGCTGATGCGGGCGAGTTCGTAGTGTCCTCTCCCGCGGTTGCCAACGGACGGGTCTACATCGGCTCAGGCGATGCTCTCCTCTATGCCTTCGATGCCGACGGATGCGGTCAATCAACCTGCTCGGCTCTATGGAGAGGAGAGGCGGTCGGCGCGCAAGCCGCACTCGTTTCCTCACCGGCTGTGGCGAACGGCCTGGTGTACGTCGGCGAGAACAATGGAATGGTGGAGGTCTTTGACGCGAACGGATGTAACAACTCCATTTGTTTGCCGGTCACGCAACTACGGGCCAACAATGAGCCGATTGTGTCCTCGTCGCCGACGGTGGTTAACGGAACTGTGTACTTTGGTTCAGCGGACCAGTCTGCTCCGCCCATCGGAAGGCTGTACGTGTTCAAACTCTTTCCATAGCAGATGGCGCGAATTCTGCGACGAATGGTGCTGGATTCCTCCTGTAGAATCGAACTAGCGCCCAGCTAGTCCCGATGGATCCAGCACTCATCCGAAATTTCGCCATCATCGCCCATATTGATCATGGGAAGAGCACGCTCGCCGACCGCTTGCTGGAGCTGACGGGCGCGCTGACGGCTCGCGAAATGCAGGCCCAGGTGCTTGACGCCATGGATCTGGAGCGAGAGCGCGGCATCACCATCAAGGCGCACTCCGTTCGTATGATGTACCCCGCGGCGAACGGTCAGACCTATCAGCTCAACCTCATTGATACACCGGGCCACGTGGACTTCAGCTACGAAGTGTCGCGATCACTCGCCTCTTGCGAAGGAGCCTTACTGGTCGTTGACGCGTCACAGGGCGTCGAGGCTCAGACCCTGGCAAATGCCTACATTGCCATCAACAACGGCCTTGAGATTATTCCTGTCATCAACAAGATTGACCTTCCGAGCGCCGATATCGAGCGCACCAAAGAGATGATCGAGGGTGCGGTCGGGCTCGATGCCTCACACTCACTCGCCATCAGCGCCAAGACGGGGCAGGGCGTTCCGGAGGTGCTGGAAGCCATCGTCAAGCGCATCCCGCCGCCGAAAGGGCGAGCGAGCAATCAGTTTCAGGCACTCGTCTTCGATTCCTGGTTCGATTCCTATCGCGGGGTTGTGGTGTTGGCTCGCGTGGTGCAAGGCACGCTGTACAAGGGCCAGCACATTCGCCTCATGTCGAACGGCCGCAGCTTCGATGTGGAAACGCTGGGTGTTCTGACGCCCAAGCCGGTCGAGGTGGAGGAGCTAACGGCCGGCGAAGTTGGCTTCGTGATTGCCAACATAAAAAATGTCGCCGACACCAAGATCGGCGACACCATCACCGACGATAATCATCCCGCCATCGAGCCTCTGCCCGGTTTCGAAGAACTCAAGCCGATGGTCTTCGCCGGCCTCTACACCGTAGATGCGCACGAGCATACCGCCCTGCGAGAGGCGCTAGAGAAATTGCGGCTCAACGATGCCTCCTTCTTCTTCGAGCCGGAGAGTTCGGCCGCACTCGGTTTCGGTTTCCGCTGCGGCTTCCTGGGCCTGCTTCACATGGAGATCATCCAGGAGCGACTGGAGCGCGAGTTCAATCTCGACCTCATCACCACGGCACCGAGCGTGCGCTACAAGGTGACTTTGACGGATGGCAGCACGGTGGAAGTGGACAATCCTTCGCGTTGGCCGGACCAGAGCGAGATCGCGAAGATTGAAGAGCCGGTCATTCTGGCCACCATTCTTACCAATGAAGAGTACGTCGGCGGAATCCTGAAGCTGGTGGAGGAGAAGCGCGGCAAGCAGAAGGGCTTCGAGTATGTCAGCTCCGCCCGCGTGATGCTCAGTTACGAATTGCCGCTGAATGAGATTGTGCTGGATTTTTACGACCGGCTGAAAACGGTTTCGCGCGGCTATGCCTCGCTCGACTATCACCTGAGCGGGACCTGGGAGTCACCCATGGTAAAGCTAGACATCCTTGTGTCAGGCGATCCGGTGGACGCACTGTCCATCATCGTGCACCGCGACTTCGCCTATGAGCGCGGCAAGGCGCTGGTGTCGAAGATGCGGCAGTTGATCCCGCGCCAGATGTTTGAAGTGGCCATACAGGCGGCAATCGGAGCCAAGATCATCTCCCGCGAGACCGTGCCGGCAATGCGCAAGAACGTTCTCGCCAAGTGCTACGGCGGCGATATCACCCGGAAGCGCAAGCTGCTGGAGAAGCAGAAGGAGGGCAAGAGACGCATGAAGCGCATAGGCCGCGTGGATATCCCGCAAGAGGCCTTTCTGGCTGTGCTCAAAGTGGGAGAAGACTAAGGCGCTTCCTGGCGAATCTCGCTGCAGATTGCCCTTGACCCCGAGTCCGGAGGTCTTCAGATGGGCGGAAATTGTGCAAAAACTCTGATCGGCGAGGCTCGGAGAAACGATCGTAACGCCTTATCATGAAATATTTACATTCTTACTAACTCCTTGATTTATCTTCGGCTTAAATCTGCATCACAACCGGGGCAGAGAGGGTAAATCGCTGAAACGACACGGCCTGCAACTTTCGTCGGGCATGTTCTCCACAAGGTTTTCCACAGGGCTGAGGATTCTGCGTTCACAAGCAAAAGGCCGCCACTGTATGGCGGCCAGGCAGGAAGGAGCAAGCGATGCTATTGGGGTTTGGTCGTAGCGGCGGCTGGTTTGGCGCCAGCCGGGGCTGCTGCTCCACCCGCTGGTTTGCCCGTCGCAGAGCCGCTGGGCTTTGGAGAAGCTGAGGCCGGCGGGGCAACACCCGACTGTGCGTTGTAGGCATCAACGACGGCCCTGGTGATGTCCATCGAGGCCGTTGTCATCACAATTGGCCCCTGCGGCCACTGGTTGGAAGAGTCCAGCAGGAGACCGTAGCCGTTGGCCTTTACATACTTGTCGATGACCGGAGCCATCTTCTGCAGAATCCGCTGCGCAATCTCATTCAACTGTTGCTGATACTCATTCTGGGCGTCCTCGGCCGAGCGCTGAAGGCTCTTTTGCTTGGTTTCAATTGACTTGACGAGGTTGGAACGAGCGTCCTCATTCATCTTGTCGCCCTGAGTATTGAGCTGCTTCTTGAGATTTTCCACCTCGTTGTTGAGGTTTTGCAGCTCGGTGCGGCGCGGCTCGAACTTCTTGTTCAGCGCTTCAAAGTCACGCGCCCCTTCGTTGCTGCCGGCCACCGCCCCTTGCATGTCAATAGTGCCGACTTTCAAGCCACTGGGGGTCATTGCGCCAGTAGCGGGCGCCGAGGCGGACGGGCTGGCAGCTCCGCCGGGCACGGGCGAAGCGGATTGGGCAAGCGCGGAAACCGTGAGCGCCACAGCAAACGTGGCACTGACTATAAACGTACGCTTCATTGAGTTGGTATAGCTCCTTGAACTGCTCCGAGAATTCCTCAGATGTTCCAGTGGCGAACGCGCTATGGCTGCGTCCTTTCTGGACTGCCGGGACTCTGCGAACCGCTCAGAGTGCAGCTCACTGAACATTTCCCGGCCAGAAAATTCGGCGGTGCGGATGCTTGGATTATAGGGAACCCCGCTGCTTATCGTCAATCCTGGCTCTTTCCCTCGTTAGCGGCAAAGGCGTTGTTGATGTCACCTAGAACGTGGTGGCCACGGTGAAGCGGAACGTCTTGCGTGGCTCGCGCAACAGGTAACTGGGCTGGAAGAGCGAGACCGCCTGGAGGTAGGTAAAGTCGCCGGCCGCGCCGGGTGGGAACATCGAGCGCGTAAGTGGGTTCGGCGAATAGACCGTTTCGTCAATGCGCAACGGGTTATAGGCGTAGTAAACGCGGAAGGGCGCGTTCACCACCGGCAGCACGACCTGCAGTTCCAGGCCCGTTGACATTCGAGGCTGGTAATTCGTGCCCGAAACCGGCTTCAGCTCGGGAGAAAATGGAAGCATGGTGCCGCCTGCGCATGTATACGTGGAGGTCAGAGATGGGCAGCCGAAAACCGTGTTCTGCAACGACGTGACTTGAGGGCCCGCGATGCGCAGCTGTGAATCCTGGGAAATGAAGTCCAGTCCAGTATCCACGAAGGCGGCCAGGGTCACCGGCCCAACGATGGGCACGCGGTATTCGAGGTTGTTGACCAGGTTGGTATCGCCGCCGGGGAAGATAATCTGCTGCACCGGAATGGTGATGTTCCAGGTGCCCTGCCGGGGATTGCTTGGGTTCAAGGGGACGTTCGTGCCGTCGGGGTTCTTTAACGGAATGGTCACGGCCGTGGGGAAGAAGGCAACCGGTGAGATGGCGCGGATGTCAAATCCTCGGATGTCGGTATCTCCTCCCATGTAGAACCGGTCAAACGGAGGAGCGACTTGCCCGCCATAGCCGGAGATCCAAGAGCCCAGCACTCGGAATCCGAATGTATTGCGGCCCTTGTTCACGGGCACGAACTTCTTGTATTCGGCCACCGGCTTGAAGTACTTCACGTTGCCACCCAGTCCCGCCACCTCTGTCGCCATATAAAGACTCTGGCCCGAGTGCGGACGCCCTGGGTTGTCGATGTGGTTATAGGAAAAGTTGGGGACCACTTTGCTGGTGATGATTCCATTCAAAGCGTTGGGACCGGAAAAGCCACGGAACGCCAGGGCTTCAAAATACGCCGCCGATGCCGCGCTATAGGTCGTGATCGACGAATCGTCGTAGTTGTAGGTTATGCCAACCCGCTTGAAAGAGCGCTTAATCGGGTAGGAAAGGGACGTCGTAAACCCAGTGTCTGTCTGGGTGAAGTTCTGCAACAGCGCCTGATAGCTCTGCGGCAGGTTGACGGTCTGGTTGAGCTGAATCTGGGTAAGCGCCGCCTGATTGTAGTTGTAACTGCTGTGGTAGACCGACCAACTGAATTGCAGCGGCCGATCGAACAGATAGGGCTGGGTAAAGGAAAGCGTTTCGTTTCTCTGGTACTGGCCTATCTGAAACTGTACCGTCAGGCTTTCGCCCTTGCCGAAGAGGTTGTTCGTGGTGTAATTCAGACCGATAAAGGCGCCGGCCAGTCCGCTGACGCCGCCCGTCAGACCGATGCTGTTCTTACCTTTCTCCCTTACCTTCAGGGTTATGTCCACGGTGGCGTCCTGCACGTTCTGCTTGATCTCGGAGTCCTGCTCGGGCTTGAGGGTCTCGAAGTACTGCAGTTGGTTCAAGCGCAGCAAGCTCAACTCCCACAGGTTGCCGTTGTAGACCTGCCCCTCCTCGAGGGCCAGTTCGCGGCGAATGACCTTATCGCGCGTGGTGGTATTTCCCTGAAACTCGATTCTGCGGACGAAGAACTGCTTGCCTTCATCAAGATCAATGCGCAGGGTGATGAGTTTCTTTTCGTCGTCGGGTTCGGTATTGGGCACAGGGGTAAAGTTGATGTAACCCAGCGCAGCATAAGCCTTGCGCAGGTTATCGAGACCCTTGCGGATGGCCTCAGCGTCGAACACGTCGCCGTCCTTGATTTTGAACAGCGGCCGCAAACGGCTGGTATCGGTGACCGCCTTGTTTCCGCTGAAGTCGATCTCCTTCAAGCGATAACGCGGACCCTCCTCCACGGGGAGCTTGATGTCAACCGCCTTGCCGGGTGAAGACTTAAAAGGCCAATACCACTTGACGCCGCTGGTGTCATGGATGGTGGTTTGCGGGTCGGAAACCAACGCCTTGAAATAACCCTTGGTCTGGTAGTAGTAGCGGACCCGCTCCGCATCCTCGTTGAGCTTGGTGGAATCGTAAGTGCGCGGGAACAGGTTCTCCAGGAAGATCGAGTGCGGGATGCCGATCGGCTTCAGGTTTTTCATGGCGCTCTGCAGCTGGCGGCTGCTGATCGCCTTGTTGCCCGAGAAGGTGATCTTGCCCACCTTCACCTTGGGCCCTTCTTTGACCACGAAGGTCAAGCCGACGGCGGCCGGCGGGATGGGTCGGATCTCGGAGCGAACGGTGGCGAATTGCCGGCCGTGAGCGGCCAGCAGCTCCTTGATGACCACTTCGGCGCGCTTCACCTTGGTCGGATCGTACTGGCTCTCCTGCGTGAGGCCGACCTTACGTTCCTTGAACTTGTCCAGGACGTCGCTCTGGGAGACGGAGCTCAGCCCCACATACTTGATTTCACGAATGGTCGGCTTTTCTTTCACATAGACGTGAATGATCCAGCCCTTGGTGGAGGGTTCGCGCTCGATACGCAGATCATCGAAATAGCCCGTGTTCCACAGCGAGTTGAAGTCGCGTTCCAGGGCAGCCTGGTCGTACACGTCTCCAGGGCGGGTGAACATGCGTGACTTGATGGTGTCCTGCGGGATGCGGCGGTTGCCGTGGACCACAATCTCTGCCACCACGTTGCTCTGCTGGGCCGAGCAAACCCCTGCGAGGAGGAGAATCCCGAGAAGGAGACGGTTCACCGTGGCACAACAGCGGGCCCCGCGAGCAAGCTCTGCCGCGAGTCCTACCTGACGATGGCAAGAAATGACCAAAACCTCGGCAAAGGGTTAATGAAACCGCAATTATACGGTACGCGTGCGCTCGCCCGAAACCGCACCACGGCTCAACTTCGCAAGGGAATGGCTAACCTAACCCAAGCTGCAACGCGAAGTTTCTGAGCGGCGACGGTGAACCAGTCGGATGCTGAGCGACCAGAGCACCTTCCCCGATTGCTAGAATGAACAAGATGGCAGAAGTGACGACAAGGCGCCTCACCGAGATGGTGAAAGCCGCGGGTTGAGCCAGCAAGCTAAGTCCGGCGGTGCTGGACTCAGTGCTTGGGAAATTAGCCCGGCAACACGATCCCAATGTGCTCATCGGCTTCGAAACCGCCGACGACGCCGGCGTGTATCAACTGACGCCTGAACTTGCCCTGGTGCAGACCGTCGATTTCTTCACGCCCATCGTGGATGATCCGTTTTCCTTCGGCCAGATCGCTGCGACCAACGCGCTGAGCGACATTTATGCCATGGGCGGCCGGCCCATGAATGCGCTAGCTCTGGTGTGCTTTCCCGAGAGCGGCGACGTCGCCGTACTCGAAGCGATGCTCGCCGGCGGACTGTCGAAGATGGCTGAAGCAAACTGCACGATTATCGGCGGACACAGCATTCGCGACGACGAGATCAAGCTCGGATATGCGGTGACGGGCACAGTCCACCCGCAACGCGTGCTGGCCAACAGCGGCGCCCGCGCGGGCGACCGCCTTATCTTCACCAAAGCCATCGGTACGGGCGTAATTTCAACGGCCATCAAACGGGGCCAGGCCGATCCTGCCTGGGTACGCGAGGCCGTCCAGTCCATGACCACCCTGAACCGCGCGGCGGCGGAAGTCGTCTCGCAAGGCTTCGAGGTGCACGGCATGACCGACGTCACCGGCTTTGGGTTGATCGGCCACGCGCGCGAAATGGCGATGGCCTCCGGCGTCAGCCTCCGAATCCGGGCTTCGCTCGTTCCCCTGCTGGACGGCGCACTGGAATGTGTTCGCACGGGCTTCATCCCCGGTGGATTGCTGGCCAACCGCAAGTTTGCCGAAAGCTGTGTCGGCTATGCGGACGATGTTCCGGAAGATATCCGCACTTTGCTGTACGACCCACAAACTGCGGGGGGGTTATTGATCGCGGTGGCGCCTGCCGAAGCGGCGCGGCTTCTCTCCGAATTGCGTAGTTCAGGGAGCAGCGCGGCGGACATAGGGGAGGTTGTACCCAAACAGAAGCCGCTGATCGCGGTGAGCATCTAGGGCAGGTTCCGGCCTGTGGTGTCCAGCTTCGCCGAGTCTTACTGGTCGCGCGTGCGGAATACGTTGTCGATCATCTGCCGCATGAAGTGTCCCCCGAAGCCGCCGGCGCTCGCGGCCAACAGCTGCAGGAACGCACCGTACACCTGGCCGCGATCATGCGGCCAGCGCACCACAAAATGGTAATAGGCAAGGACGATCGGGACTCCAATCCAAACCAGCAGCACCCAGCGCCACGGACGCTCCTTCTTCCACACCCCCAGGAACATGGCGAAGGCCAGCACACAGAGCGCAGTCAGCAGGGCGTCGTCCACTTTCTGGTTGACCCAGCCGGAGAACAACCCAAGTGCAAAAGCTATGAGGTAAACAACCACGCTGGTACTGGGAAGGGCCACTAGACTTGGTTCTCTATCTCTACCTTGCCGTCACAGACCCTTACCAGCACACAGGTCGAGTTGTCATCCCCTCCGCGTTCGTTAGCTAAGTCAATCAGCGTGGCACAGGCGGCCTTGAGCGAAGTAACTTGCAGCAGGATGTCGCGAATCTCGTTATCTTCGACGTGGCGCAGCACACCGTCGGTAGCCAGCAGCAAGACATCTCCCTTTTGTGCCGGAAATTCCCCCAGATCGGGGAGCGTGGTTTCGTCCGTCCCCAGGGCGCGGGTAATGATGTTCTGGGCGGAGGAACGCTTTGCTTCCTCCAGCGTCAACATGCCGCGGCGCACCTGCTCCATAACCAGGGAATGGTCTTCGGTGAGCTGCAGCAGTTGCCCTTCGCGTAGCAGGTAGATACGGCTGTCACCGACATTGGCGATGCTGACTGTGCCTTCGGCAAACCGGGACGCCACCAGGGTGGTTCCCATGCCAGAGGTGTTCTTGTGGGCTTCCGCAAACTCCAGGATGGCATCGTTGGCTTCTTTGACGGCTTCAGCCAGTAGCCGTGCTCCCAGGGGAGCGTCGTCAGGGTAGGCCTCCTGCTTGAGCGCCGGCTCCAGTCCGCGAAAGTACTCCAGCACGGCATCGACCGCGATACGGCTGGCAACTTCTCCGGCCGCATGACCGCCCATTCCGTCGCATACCACAAAAATGCCCAGCCGCTCGTCATAGCCGAAACAGTCTTCGTTCGATGCTCGTACCCGTCCCACATCGGTCAGGCCGGCTACGTCTAGAGTTAGGGACATTTGGGCAACAGTTTACGATGATTCGGGAAAATCTTGCGAGCGACGAAAGTGCCGTGCCGGAGCAAAAAGCCCGCCCGGCACAAAGATGGAGAGGAGTCTGTTTTCGCGCGGGTACTAGTGGCGCTGCGCAGATGGACAGTTATTCGCACCGTCCATTTTCCCCAACCAAACCGTAGGAGTCGCGGCGAAACTAAGCGTAGATACCACGCTGCTTGATGGTGTAGGCCACCCGGTCGATGGCCAGCATGTAGGCTGCGATCCGGTTGTTCACACGATGGGCTTCGGCATAGCGCACCACGTCCTCGAATGACGACACCATGATGTCCTGCAACTGCTCGTTGACCACCGACTCTCTCCAGAAGTAGCCCTGGCGGTCTTGCACCCACTCGAAGTAGGATGCGGTCACTCCGCCGGCGTTGGCTAGAATGTCGGGCATGACAAACACGTGCTTGTCGGCGAGGATGTCATCAGCCGCGGCAGTGGTAGGACCGTTCGCGCCTTCGACGAGAACCTTGGCCTTCACCTCATCCGCGTTGGCAGAGGTGATGACGTTCTCCGTCGCCGCCGGGACCAGAATCTCGCAATCGGTGACCAGCAGGTCTTCCGTCGCTGCGCGCTCGGCGCCCTTGAAGCCGTGGATGTGTCCTTCCTTTTGGCGGTAATCCCATAGCGCCTGGATGTCGATGCCCTTGGGGTTGTACAGCCCGCCGTCCCACTCGCCAATGCCGACGACCTTGTAACCGGCCTGGTGCATGAGCAGCGCAGCGTTGGAGCCGACGTTACCGAATCCCTGGATGATGACGCGGGTAGTTTCGCGGGGCATGTTCAGCTTCTTGATGGACTCATCGCAGATGATCATGACCCCGCGGCCGGTGGCTTCGCGTCGGCCGCGTGAGCCACCCATGTTGAGCGGCTTGCCGGTAACCACTGCCGTAACCGTCTGGCGCATGTGCATGGAGAAGGTGTCCATCATCCACGCCATGGTCTGCTCGTTGGTGTTGACGTCCGGTGCCGGCACGTCCTTCTCGGGACCGATGAATTCAATCAGCTCCGAGGTGTAACGCCGGGTCAGACGCTCCAGTTCGCCGCGCGACATCTGCTTGGGATCGCAAATGACGCCGCCTTTGGCGCCACCGAAGGGAATGTTGACGACGGCGCACTTCCAGGTCATCCAGCTTGCCAGGGCGCGCACCTCGTCGAGAGTCACATCGGGCGCATAACGCACACCGCCCTTGGCCGGCCCGCGGGCGATGGAGTGCTGCACCCGGTAGCCGGTGAAGACCTCCAGTTGCCCGTTGTCCATGGCCACCGGAATGTGCACGATGATCTCGCGGTTGGGCTGGCGCAGGACACGCCAGAGGCCTTCGTCAAGCTTGAGCTTCTCGGCGGCCAGGTTGAAACGGGCAGCCTGCTGTTCCCAGGGATTGCTTTCCTGTTCGATTGCGTGATGCGTTGTGGTAGCCATAAGCTTTCTCCGAACCCGGCTCAGCGGGGTTGCGGCACCATTCGGTGGACGCCAGTGCGGGCGCGCGTCCAGCGTCGGCGGGTCAAACGATTGCAAGTATAAGCAGTGCAATGGGCGGGCGCAAGTAAACCCGAACAACGGATTACTTAAGTTTGTACCATCGAAGTTGCAGCTCCGGGTTACGACTCAGGATCAGCGCCCCCGCGAAGTCTTCGGGTACCAGAACGGTGCTGTAGCTGAGTTGCCGGTCAGGAATCGTCGCCAGTGTGTTTCCATTCAAATCCAGCTCCTTGATGGCAGATTCCAGACGCAGGAGTAAGCCATTGCCATCCGGTGACATCGCAAGCAGTTCTGCGCGTTCCACCAGCATTGACTTCAAAACCCCGCCGCTGCGGGAGAACACCTGGACTTCCACATCCTGCTCGTCAAGGGCGTTCCATTGTTCTTGTGTCATGTTTTGATTTGCATAGACAGGAGCGGCAATTGTGTCTCCGGATGCAGAAATAGCACCCGAAATTCCAGGCGCCGTTCTCCTCCAAAGCTCTTTGCCTTTGCCGTCCAAGGCAGTGATCCTTCCCCACGATGGTCCATGGTTCGGTACCCACCAGGAGACGAAGGTTCGCAGGTCGCGCGCGGCGCTCATGCCTGAATCAGAGGTCATCCAAATGACGTTGCCGTCTATCCCGACGACGCCGGTGGACGATCCCTGTAGCAAGATAAACTTGTCATCCGCCGAGAAAGATAGTTTCCCCAGAACACAAAATCCATTGTTGAACCCCTTCTTCCACTTCACTTCACCGGACTTGGTGATCAGGAGGAGGTCGCAACCGCCTGTGCCGAGTGCTACGAGTTCATTGTTATGGCTGAAAGTAAGGCTGAGAGGTGTACTCGTGGTCTGTATAGGTACCTTGAGTCCGTGGCGGTCGGCAATCCAGGTGTATTTGTATCCGCTGTCGCCTGCCAGGGCGACCTCGTCGCACGAGGGAGAGAGCGCGAGCGCACCGGCTGTGATGAACTTATTCACCCTGCCGTATTCCCAGGTCCAAAGCACCTTGCCGGTACTATCAAGAACTTCGACCTTGCCTGCCCCAGCGATGGCAGCGCACTTCCCATTTGTAGCTAAGGCAATCGCCGAGGGTATGGGGTAGGTTTTTGGCGACAGCTCTGGAAATGTCCGAGACCATACTGCCGCCAGTTCGTCTTGACCGAAAGCGAAAAGGGAGCTTAGGCACAGCAACAGAATTGCTATTGTTCTATGCATTGCGAAGAGCTTCGGTGCGTGCGTCGGACGTCGTGTGCAGACCCTGTTGGAGCCAAGGTTAGCGAACTCGTCTAAGGTTGGTCAATTCAGAGTTGGACGCCTCACTTATAATCGCCCTGAATTCGGCAATTCGAAATGCTGACGCCCGACTACAAGACCTTCCTCCAGCTCAGCCGCGACTTCACGCTGGTCCCTGTCGCGAAGACCCTGAGCGCGGATTTACTGACGCCGGTAGGCGCGTTCCTCAGCATCGCCGCGAAGCAGAAGTACGCGTTTCTGCTGGAATCGGTGGAGGGCGGCGAGAAAATTGGCCGCTACACTTTCCTGGGGGCCGGGCCGCGCATGGTGATCACCGCGCGGGGCACCGAACTGACGGTAAGTCAAGGCTCGTCAGTCGAGCGGCGGCAGGGCAACGTGGTCGAACTGCTGCGCTCGTGCCTGCGGCAATATCAGCCAGCAGCGCTGCCGGGATTGCCGCCATTCACCTCCGGCGGCGTCGGATACTTCGCCTACGACATGGTGCGGCAATTCGAGCGCCTGCCGGAACGCGCCAAGGACGACCTCGGCCTGCCCGATTGCGTCTTCACCTTCTACGACCGGCTGATGGCCTTCGACCACCTGCGGCACCAGGTGTACATCATTGCCGCCGCCGATGTGCGCTCGGAGTCGCCGCGCAAGGCATACGACTGTGCCCTCGGCGACATCGCCGCCATCGAGCGCCAACTGGCGCGCGGTGTCGGGTCACGACACGTGCACTGGTCCTCGGCGGGGAGGAAGAATCCGATCAAGGTCCACGCCAGCACCTCGCACGACACATTCTGCGACAGCGTGCGCACCGCGAAAGAGTACATCGCCGCCGGCGACATCTTCCAAGTCGTGCTTTCGCAGCGGCTGGACTTCAAGCCCCCCGCCGAGCCGTTCCAGATTTACCGCGCACTGCGGACGGTGAATCCTTCGCCTTACATGTTTTTTCTGAAGCTTGATGACGTAGACGTAGTGGGTGCGTCACCCGAGATGCTGGTGCGGGTCTCGGGACGCAAGCTGGACTACCGGCCCATCGCAGGCACGCGCAGGCGCGGCGCCGATCCGGCGGAAGACGAACGCCTGACCGAAGAGCTGCGTCGCGATGAAAAGGAGCGCGCCGAGCACGTCATGCTGGTAGACCTGGGGCGCAACGACCTTGGACGCGTCAGCGAGTATGGCACCGTCAAGGTCCGGGACCTGATGTACGTGGAGAAGTACTCGCACGTCATGCACCTGGTTTCGGCGCTGGAGGGGCAACTGCGCCCGGAGCTTGACGCGCTCGACACTCTGGCCGCGTGCTTTCCTGCCGGCACTCTCAGCGGCGCTCCCAAAGTGCGCGCGATGGAGATCATCGAGGAGCTGGAGCCAGCGCGTCGCGGCGTATATGGCGGCTCGGTCTTCTATGCCGATTATGCTGGCAATCTCGATTCCTGCATCGCCATTCGCACCATGGTCGTGCATGGTGGCCGCGCCTATGTGCAGGCGGGCGCGGGCATCGTCGCCGACTCCGATCCCGAGAGCGAATATCAGGAGTGCATGAACAAGGCCAGCGCGCTGCTACGGGCGTGCGAACAGGTCTGACCGCCGGGATAGCTGCTGCCAACATTCCTCCGGGGGAGCCAAAAGTTCATCCATCGGTCTAAAGCGTTTTTCTTCAAAAGCTTAGAAAGACCGCTATTTTTTGCTTAACAAAAAGGATTAAAAAGGACTAAAAAGGTCTCGTATTTATCCTTGTTGCTCCCAAATTCTAAGGGGGCAGAGGAGGGCAATAATGAAATTGCAGGAGCGCTTCGCACATGGGCTATTGAAGTTTATGCAGTTCACCGGAATCACACGGTTCATTAGCCTTGCACCGTCAAGTTTCGAACCTTCCGTTGAGCAGTGCCCGTTGTGCGGTACTGAACTCTCGAGAGTCAAATTCCGGGAGATTCAGTCGAAGCTTCGTGAAGAGGAGCAACGCAAGGCTACTGAGCTTGCGCAGACTGAACGGAGCTTGCGCCTCCGTATCGAGCAAGAGTGCAAACTAAACTTGGAGAAAGAGAAGCACGCTGCGGAGAAAAAGGCCAAGGAAGAGGCGCAGGCGCAGATAAAGAAACTGACTACTGAACGCGATCAAGCGGCCAAGCAATTGAAAGAAGTTCAGGAGCGCGAGGAAGAGCTCGTAACCAAAGCGACGGAGGAAGCCGAGCAAGAACACCAGAAGGAACTCGCCAAACAGCGCCAGATCCTGGAGGCAAGCAACAAGAATGAACTTCTGAAGCAGCAAGCCGGCTTCGCTCGCGAGCGGGAATCCTACCAAAAGCAGATGCAACAACTGGAAAGGAAACTTCAGAAGAAAACCGCAACTGAGCTGGGCGACGGGGCAGAAATCGATTTGTTCGAATCGCTGCGGGAGGCTTTCCAAGGGGACAGAATCAGCCGCGTTCCGAAAGGCCAAGCTGGCGCAGACATCGTGCATGAAATTCTCTACAAAGGTGAACCTTGCGGCAAGGTTCTAATCGACTCAAAGAACCATCAACGCTGGCTGCATGAATTCGTGACTAAGCTCCGGCAGGACCAAATGGAAGCCAAGGCCGAATATGCCATCCTGGCATTGGCGCCCGCCGCTTTTCCGTCGGGAAAGAAGGAAATCTGTGTGGAATCGGAAGTGATTGTGGCCGCGCCCGCGCGGGTCGTGCACCTGGTGCAGATCCTTCGCAAGGCCCTGATCACTATGCACGTGCGTGGACTAAGCGTGAAAGAGCGGTCCACCAAAATGAGCCGGCTGTATGAGCTGATTACTTCGGAAAGCTACACCCAAAGGTTTGCCGAGGCGGACAGGCTTACGGAAGAAATTCTGGAGCTGGACGTCAAGGAGCAACGGGAACACGCCACGACCTGGAAGAAGCGTGGGAGCTTGACAAAGCGCGTGCAGAACGTCTTACGGGACGTGGAAACGGATGTGGCGGCGATCATTGAAAGCAGCGAAGAGGAGCAAGCGGCGGCGGCGATTCCCGTGAAGCGAGTCGCGAGCAACTCAGCGGCGGCGAGCTAAGACGAGAGGATTTATGGAACAAACATTGAAACTGACACCGACGCCCACCGGGACGCAACTTCGGATGCCTCCATCGCCCACCTCTCCCATATGGCAGGAGCGTCGATTAGGCCGCACGCTCTTGCGCACTTACCGGGACACCGTGGATTTGTACGATGTGCTCCCTAACGACAAACAACCTCGGATGGGGCCCAAGGAAGATCCGGAGTTACAGCGCCAGATTGAAGCGAATGAAGGAATTTTCGAACCACTATTATTAGAGCCCCATCCCGAACATCCAAGTAGGTTTCGCATCATCGATGGCGACCGGCGATGGACGAACTCGAAAATTCTCGTCGACGTGCACAAGAAAGAGGCGTATCGGCGTCTTCCAGCAGAAATCACGGACCGGACGCTCACCGATGAGGAGCGCCTTCGAGTTTGGATCTACATCCACCGCCAACGGCGCGAGTGGGACACCAAAGAAAAAGAAATGGTGGCCTACAGCCTGGTGAACATGGTAGGGCGCGCGAGTGCTGCTAACATTCTCGGAATCACCGTCCGCGAGCTTG
>Ga0335085_10002479_pt1 | contig 34332 bp, 26 predicted proteins | sample Lox_Sample_45_FD_206712 | JGI IMG/M metagenome (GOLD analysis project Ga0335085, IMG submission 206712) | Soil microbial communities from Loxahatchee National Wildlife Refuge, Florida, United States - Lox_Sample_4.5 | ecosystem: Environmental > Terrestrial > Soil > Wetlands | place: USA... | reverse complement strand
TGCACAACCTGATAACTGGGTATTTCCGGGCAAGCGAAATCGACCTCTTGACATGGGCTGGTTGATGTCCGAGCACATCAAACCCATTGCCGAGAAACTGGGGATCCTTCGAATCCACTGGCACGCACTTCGGCACCTGAACAATTCCCTCATGATGAACGAAGGCGTAGATGTTGCAACACGGATGGACCGGCTGGGGCACGTCACCGATCGCGTCAACCTGATTTACTCGCACGCAGGAGACGCAGCGCAGATGGCTGCCTCGGAGGCGATTGAGCGAAAACTCGAAGCCGCCCGGCAACAGCTCGAAAAGCAGCGGCAAGGGGCCTCCCGAGCCGCATCTCCGTTCTTATCTGTGACCCAAACTGTGACTCACAATCGTCACAGGGCAGCAACTCATTGAAAACATGGTAGGCCTGGGGAGATTCGAACTCCCGACCCACGGTTTAGGAAACCGTTGCTCTATCCATCTGAGCTACAGGCCCGCTTGATGAGAACAGTGTAGCCCGAACCTGCCCGGTAGCGCCACCCGCACCAAATCCTGGTATCCCTTAGGGCGGGCCTGGGGCTGTGCCCCGCGCGCACTCTCGGGCGCCGGGCTTGAAGGGCGAAGCCTGCTATGATCTGCTTAAGTCTCAACTGGAGCTTCGTGATGCAGATCACGGAGAGGTTTGCCGTTGTCGAGTTTGAATGAAGCCGTGCAGCGCTTGGGGAATCGAGAACTCGAGTCCGTCCCTGGCTTCCTGTGTGTCGACCACGTCGCTATCGCGGTCAAAGCCGGCGACCTGGAATCGCAGGTCAAAGCCTTCAAGCTGCTGGGCTTCACCGAGGTCCATCGCGAAGAAGTCTACGGCGCCGATCAGGTGCGCGAGGTCTTGTTACGCATCGGCGAGGGACCCAATCTCCTGCAATTGCTCGAACCCCTCGATCCCACTTCTCCGGTCCAGAAACTGATCGAGAAGAACGGTGGCCGGGGAGGATTCGCGCACCTGGCTTTGCGAGTGGCAGACATCCAGAGGGCCTTCGACTACCTGAAGGAGAAGGAATTCAATATCATTGACCCGGCGCCCCGGCGCGGTTCGCGCGGCACGACCGTCTTCTTCCTGCATCCCAAGTCCCGCGCGGAGACGCCCTTCGGATTCCTGATCGAAGTGGTGCAGGAGGGTTCCGCCGCAGCTCGCAACGCCGGGTGAATCGACTCCCATGGACGAAATCACCGCCGTACTTTCGAAGCCTCTCGAACTGGCCGACGCCTTTCCACCGGTCTCAACGACCGCGTGGGAGGAAACGATCCGCCGCGATCTGAAAGGCGCCAGCTACGAAGAGAAGCTCGTTTGGAGAACAGCCGAAGGGATTCGCGTCCGCCCTTACTACCGCCGCGAGGACATTTCTCCGCGCGGTCCGCTGCTTCGCCCTTCGCGGTCTTGGGAGGTGATCGCCCCGGACGCCACACCCGACTTAAGCGTTAGCGCCGTCGAGTTCCACCTGGAGGGCGCAACCGCTGTCCAGGAACTCGCCTTCGCCCTGGCACAAGCGGCGGACCTGCTGGCTGCGGACAAGCCGGTTGTGACGCTGGGCTTTGCCGTCGGTTCAAACCACTTCATGGAAATCGCCAAGCTGCGCGCGGCCCGTCTGCTCTGGACCCAGGTGGCGGCGGCTTTCGGATGTCCGGGGAGCGGCATCCGGATTCATGCTTGCACGGCGAGCCTGGACAAGACCGAAGGCGATCCCTACATGAACCTGCTGCGGGTCACCACGGAGGCCCTGTCCGCGATCTTCGGCGGGTGCGATTCACTGACCGTGAGGCCGTGCGGCTTTGATCCCCACCTGGCCGAAAATGTCCACCACATTCTGCAGGAGGAGAGCCATCTGGATAATGTGGCGGACCCGGCCGCAGGATCCTACTACGTGGAGACGCTCACCGACGAATTGGCCCGCGCCGCCTGGAAACTCTTCCAGGAGATCGAGGCCGCCGGCGACTTCAGCCGATACCAAGAAAGCGGCTCCCTCACCCTTGCACTCGCGGAGGCTCGGGCAGCCCGGGAGAAAGAGGCCTCGTCGCCGAAGGGAGGTCAGCCTGCCGCCTGAGCGGCGGGATCTTTGGAGTGGTTCATGAAACGACCCGACTTTTCCAGGGTCCATTACGCACCCACGGTTCCGGAAGTCGCCGGCGCCAACACTGCGGCGCCTTGGCTCACGGCTGAGCACATTGAGCTGAAGCCTTACTACAGTCCGGATGATCTCGAAGGCCTCCAGCATCTCGACTTTGCCGCCGGCCTTTCCCCCTACCTGCGCGGTCCCTACGCCACGATGTACGTGCTGCAGCCGTGGACCATCCGGCAGTACGCCGGATTCTCCACCGCCGAGGAGTCGAATGCCTTCTACCGCCGCAACCTGGAAGCCGGACAGAAAGGTCTCTCGGTGGCGTTCGACCTGGCGACCCACCGGGGTTACGACTCCGATCACGAGCGCGTGGCCGGGGACGTCGGCAAGGCGGGCGTCGCCATCGACTCCGTCCTCGATATGAAGATCCTGTTCGACCGGATTCCGCTCGATCAGATGTCCGTCTCCATGACCATGAGCGGCGCGGTGCTGCCGGTGATGGCTTTCTACGTGGTGGCGGCCGAGGAGCAAGGCGTTACACCCGACAAACTAAGCGGAACGATTCAGAACGACATTCTGAAGGAGTTCATGGTCCGCAACACCTATATCTATCCGCCGACCGAGTCGATGCGGATCGTGGGCGATGTCTTCCGCTACTGCTCGGAGCGGATGCCCCGGTTCAATTCCATCTCGATCAGCGGCTATCACATGCAAGAAGCCGGCGCCACGGCCGACCTGGAGCTGGCGTACACCCTGGCCGATGGTCTGGAGTACCTTCGCACCGGTCTAGCCGCCGGCCTCGATATCGATCGCTTTGCGCCACGCCTCTCTTTCTTCTGGGGCATTGGCATGAATTTCTTCATGGAGATTGCCAAGCTCCGCGCCGCCCGGGTGCTGTGGGCCAGCCTGGTAAAGCCATTTCGTCCCAAGAACCCAAAGTCCATGGCGCTGCGCGCCCACTGTCAAACCTCGGGTTGGAGCCTCGCCGCCCAGGATCCGTTCAACAATGTCACCCGCACCTGTGTGGAGGCTCTGGCCGCTGCCTTGGGCCACACCCAATCGCTGCACACCAACGCCTTGGACGAAGCCATTGCCCTGCCCACCGATTTTTCGGCCGCCATCGCCCGGAACACCCAAATCTATCTGCAGGAAGAGACGGGAATCACCCGGGTCATCGATCCCTGGGGCGGGTCCTATTTCGTGGAGTCACTGACGAAGGAACTGATGGAGCGCGCCTGGGCCCTGATCCAGGAGGTGGAGGAACTCGGCGGCATGACCAAGGCGATCGAGAGCGGCCTGCCGAAGAGGCGCATTGAAGAGGCCGCGGCCCGGCGCCAAGCCCGCATCGATTCAGGAAAAGAGATTATCGTCGGTGTCAACAAGTACAAGCTCGATCGTGAGACCCCCATCGAGCTGCTTGAGGTCGATAATCTCGAGGTCCGGCAGAAGCAGCTAGCCCGCCTGGACGAACTGAAGCGCGGCCGCGACCCCAGGGCGGTGCAGGAGTCTCTTGCCGCCCTAACGCGTTGCGCGGAGACCCGGCAAGGGAATCTCCTTGAATTGGCGGTGGACGCCGCCCGGAAGCGAGCCACCTTGGGTGAAATCTCGCAGGCGACCGAAACCGTCTTTGGCCGCTACCAGGCCGCGAGCCAGACCCTGGCTGGCGTCTACTCGGCCGAAAGCGAGTCTGACCTCGATTTCCAAAAGACCCGCGAACTGGCCCGGGAATTCGCCCGGCAGGAGGGCCGTCATCCGCGCATCCTGGTGGCCAAGATGGGTCAAGACGGCCACGATCGCGGGGCCAAGGTGATCGCCACGGCGTTCGCCGACCTGGGATTCGACGTCGACATCGGCCCTCTTTTCCAGACGCCCGAAGAAGTCGCACGCCACGCAGTCGAGAACGACGTGCACGTGCTGGGAATCTCGAGCCTGGCGGGAGGGCACAAGACGCTGGTCCCGCAGGTCATCCAGGAGCTGCGACGGTTCGGCCGCGGCGATATCCTGGTGGTGGTCGGCGGCATCGTCCCGCCTCGGGACCACAACGATCTGCGCCGGGCCGGCGTTTCGGGCATTTTCGGTCCGGGCACCGTCATCACGCAGGCGGCCCAGAGGATTCTCGCCGCCCTGCTCGGTCAGTCCGCCGCGGCCAAGGTCTGAGGTTCAGGGGGCAAACGTCGCGATTCGCAGCCAGAGGCTCACCGAGAACGAGTACGTCGAAGGCATTCTTCGCGGTGACCGCGTGGTGTTGGCGCGCGCCATTACCCTGGTCGAGAGCCACCTCGATTCCGACGCTGAGTTGGCGTCCCGGGTGATCGAACGCTGCCTGCCGCGAACCGGTCAAGCGCGACGGGCCGGCATCACCGGGTCCCCGGGCGTCGGCAAGAGCACCTTCATCGAAACTTTGGGAACCCACCTGACCACGGATCGCCAAGAAACCGTGGCCGTCCTCTCCGTTGACCCTTCCAGCGCCATCTCCGGCGGTAGCGTCCTGGGCGACAAGACCCGCATGGAGCGGCTGGCGACGGACCCGCGCGCCTTCGTCCGCCCCTCGCCCTCGCGCGGTCACCTGGGCGGCGTCGCCCGCCGCACCCGTGAGGCGATGCTGCTCTGCGAAGCGGCCGGATACCAAAATGTCCTGGTGGAGACCGTCGGAGTCGGCCAGTCAGAGACCAGCGTACGCTCCATGGTCGACTTCTTTCTTCTTCTCATCCTCCCCGGAGCGGGCGACGAGCTCCAGGGAATCAAGCGCGGCATCTTTGAGATGAGTGACCTCATCGCCGTCAACAAAGCCGATGGCGATAACCGTCAACGAGCCGACAGAGCCCGGCAAGAGTACGAGAGTGCCTTACATCTGTTTCGCGCTGGGGCCGACGGCTGGGTTCCGCGGGTGGTCACCTGCTCGGCGCTCAATCGCGACTCGATTGCCGAGGTGTGGCAAATCGTCTTGCAGCACCGCGCCCAACTCGAGGCCAACGGCTGGTTCGAACGTCGCCGTCGCGAGCAGGCCCTGGAGTGGATGAAGGAGGCGCTCCTGTATGAGATCGAAGAGGAGCTGCGACGCGACGTGGTAGTCGACGAGCGCTTTGCGGCCTCACGGTGCGAGGTAGCGGAAGGACGGCTGAGCCCGTTCTTGGCCGCCCGCGAGTTATTGGCCCTGTTCCGCCGCCGGCAGTGATGCCCTAAAGGGCCACCGATCTCTCGCTCAGCTTTTGCGGTTGGAAGCTGGAGGCGCGGGGCGGAATCGAACCGCCGCATAAAGGTTTTGCAGACCTCTCCCTTACCACTTGGGTACCGCGCCGCAGCAAATGCAAGTCCGGGGTATAAAGTCTGGAGCGGGAAACGGGATTCGAACCCGCGACTTCGACCTTGGCAAGGTCGCACTCTACCACTGAGTTATTCCCGCCCACTCAAACTAAAGTATAAAAACCGCATCCTGACCTGTCAAGCCCAGACGATGTGCGAGGCGCAGCGCCAACACCTGCCTCGCGCCTCCGACGAGCGACGACCGCCGGCTCCGGCTTCCGGGCTCAGGACCGCCGATTTACGAGCTCGCCGTATCGAAAGCAATCCACCGTATGGTCATTCACCAGGCCTACGGCCTGCATGAAGGCATAGCAGATCGTCGAGCCGACAAACTTGAAGCCAAGCCGCGTCAGGCCCTTGCTCAGAGCGTCGGATTCGGGGGTGCGCGCCGGAACCCCCTTTGAAGATTTCCAGCCATTCACTCTGGGCTTACCGCCGACGAACCCCCAGAGGTAAGTGTCGAAGCTGCCGGACTCGCTTTGGACCTTCAGGAACGCTTTGGCATTGATAACGGCGGCCGCGATCTTCAACCGGTTGCGGACAATGCCCGGGTCCGCCAGCAGCTTCCTGACCCTGCTCTGGCGGTAGCGGGCCACGACGGCTGGATCAAAGCCGTCGAAGGCCGCGCGATAGTTCTGCCGCTTCTTCAGGATGGTCTCCCAGCTCAAACCGGCCTGCGCGCCCTCGAGCACCAGAAACTCGAAGAGCCGGCGATCGTCGTGCAGAGGGACGCCCCACTCCTCGTCGTGGTACCGGATCATCAGGTCGCTCTGGGCCCAATGGCAGCGGACTCGATCGTTCGGATTCGAAGCAGTTGGCTTCATCTACGCATGCTCGGGGCCGAAGACGGAGAGACCGTGGCCGTCGGGATCTCGGAAGTTGGCAGCCCATATCGGACCTGAGACCTGACGGGGCGCGATGGTGAACTCAAGCCCTTTGGCGAGCAAAGCCTGGTGAGCGGCGCGCACGTCGGGCACGGAGAAGACCACCTCGGTAGCGCCGGCGATCGGACCGTTGGCGGCCCGCGCCAGCCCTTCGCTCAAGACCAGGGTGACGCCGCCGCCGTCCAAAAAGGTGAATCCCTCGAACGACATTTTGACCGCGAGGCCAAGCCGGTCGCGGTAGAAGGCCACAGAGCGGGCCATCTCCTTAACGCCCAGCATGATCACGCCGATCTGCGACAGCTTGAATTCCGGTTCCACAAGATCATCCCTAAACGGGTCGAGTTCCAAAGGGCGAGGCCACTTCCCCGCCCCTACTCTCTGACCTGAACTTTCGCCAGCTCCTCCAGAAATGTGACCACCGCAGCATAGTCCAGATCCCCTTTCCCCTGAGCCTTGGCGGCGCCGTAGACCTCTTTCACAGCGGCCGCCGTGGGCATGGGCACATTCTGGGCGTAAGCGCTCTCCAGGGCCAAGGTAAGGTCCTTATGCATGAGCTTGAGCGGGAAATAGGGGGTGAAGTCGCCCCGGAAAATAAAGGGCGCCTTGAAGTCGGTCAGGCTGGCGCGCGCCATGCTGCCCTGGATTACTTCCATCATGATCTGCGGCTTCAGCCCGGCTTTGGCGGCCAGCACGAAGCCCTCGCAGAAGATCTCGACCATGGTGGACTGGATCACATTCTGCGCCAGCTTGGCAGCGAGGCCGAGGCCGTGCGCGCCACAATAGATATGTGTCTTGCCCATCGCCTGCAGGACCGGCAAGGCGCGATCGAAGGCCTCGCGGTCGCCTCCCACCATGTAAGTCAGCTCGCCCTTCTCGGCCAGGTGCTTGCTTCCGGTCAGGGGCGCGTCGAGCCAGCTCGCGCCCACGCCAGCCACCTTGCAGGCGAGTTTGCGGCTCGCCACCGGGCTGATGGTGCTGGAATCGATCACGATCGTTCCCGGCCGTACCGTCTCCAGGATGCCGCCCTTGCCCGTCACGACTTCTTCCACCGCGGCCGTGTCGCTGACAATCGAGATCACGAAGTCGGCCGCGGCCGCTGCTTCGGCAGGCGACGAGGCCACCTGGGCGCCGGCCTGCCGCAGGGGCTCGGCCTTATCGGCCGTCCGATTAAAGACCGTGACCGGGAACCCGGCCTTGACCAGGTTCAAAGCCATGGGCCGGCCCATGATGCCTAGTCCGATGAAGCCGATGGAAGGGGGCATAGGAAGCTCCTTGGGAGTGAATCGATGGCTGACCGCTCAATCGGTCCTTTGTTTTCTTACACCTAACGGTTTCGTTTTGGGATTTTTTGGGCGTAAATCAGCGTATAGCTTTCAAATGCCTTGTCATTTAAATTATAGTCCGGCCGGCCGGTTGTTTATACGGTCTGGCCGGACTACTATCGCCCTTCCGGCTGCCGCTTCTTCGGCCGTCACCAACTTCGGCGCGGTGCGCTTGATGTAGGCTGCCACAGGTTGCTCCTCCGCGGAGGCGACGCGAAAAAGCGGCATCACGTCTTCTCGACATAGGCGGTGTAACTCTGGTCGCCGACGTTGTAGAACGGCGCGAAGCAAATTCGCGCTAACGAGCCTGGCATCTCAAAGGTTTGGGCCGCAAATGGAACTGGTTTGAGCGCCGGCGTCCACTCGCGCGCACCGGAAGTAAACGTTATCTGCGGTTCAAGCGCGACCATCATCAGCGGACCGCGCATCAGCGCTACGGTTTGGGAATGCTGATCGTCGATCGCTTCGGTGCGAAACGAAAACGGCAGGCTGATCTGCAGCGTGTCGTGGTTCCGCCAGACGCGGCGAACGGCGGCAAAGGTTCCGGCTTGCGCGGAAACGGAAACGCTCTTCTCATTCACGCTGATCCGGGCGCCGGACTGCAGCCAGCCTGGAACGCGTAAGTAGATGGTGAACTCGGCCGGAGCAGGCAGTTCCACCGTCAGTTCGGAGGACCCGGACTCCGGATAGCTGGTGGTTTGGATCAATTTCACGGGCCGGTTGCCGGCGCTCCAACTGACCTCGGTGGGCGTATAGAGGTTGACGTAGATTCCGTCCGGTCCGTGGAAGTAGGCGCTGATCGCGTAGTCGGCCACCACTTGCGGCAGGGTGCCGGCGCAACATGGCCACCGGTCCGGAAAGTAGACCTTGCGCGTCGACGGGTGGTAGTCCGAGTAGTAGAAGAAATGCCCGTCAGGGCTGGGATCCTTGGCGCCCAGAACCGTGTTGTAGAGCACGCGCTCCAGGCCATCGCCGTAGGCGGCTTGGCCGGTGAAACGCAGAAGATAGCGGGCCAGCTTCAAGTGAGCGTATGACCCGCAGGGGGTTTCGAAGTGAGCGTGGGTGGAGGTCAGACTCTCACCGAGCTTACCCTGGCCGGGCTCAACAAAAGCCTCGTTCGGACCCCAGCCGCCCGAGGCAAACTGCTGCCCGGTCACAATCATGTCCCAGGCGTTCTCAATGGTTCGCAGGTACTTCACGTCGCCGAGGTCCAAGTAGGCCCGAGCGGCCGAACTCAACGCGTTGCAGTGGCTGTAGGCGTGACGGTGGGGAAGAACATTCTGGCCGCGGCTCAGGGGATCGAAGTACGTCTTGTCGAGCAGGTACCTTTTCGCCATGTCGAGGTATTGCGCCTCACCGCTGACCTCGTAGGCGTAAAAGCAGTTCTCCCCCAGCGTGTAGGACTCGTCGTCGGGGGCGGTTGGCGAAGCCTCGAATTGCCGGTCGAGCGCCCGAGGGGGCAGGTAGCGGACCGCGCCCCGGGTGGCGCGATCCAAAACTTGAAGCGCGGACGAAACGCCGGCAAATTGGTGGGCGTCCAGCAAACCGACAACATACTTGTCGTAGGTATAGGCCGGAAAATTGGTGGCTGCCTTCTGATTCGGGTAGCAAAAGCCGTCCGGGCCGATGGTGGCCGCGAATCCATCCACCAGCCGCTCGGTCTTGGCGCGGGTCGCTTCGTCCCCGGTCGCCTCGGAGAATCGGGCCAGCGCCGAGATAAGCTGCCCGAAGCAGTGGCCCGGCGCGAAGCCGTCGCGGTCATACCAGCCGCCGGGATATTCACCGGGCGCCGGCAAGCCGGCCCGCACCCTAAACTCTTTCAACAGGCTGTCCTCGTTCACCGCCAGGTAGGAGGCATGGATGCGGTCGAATTGCGCCTTGAGGGGTCCGCCGGTGAGCTTCACATCGCGGTAGCGGAACAGTTGGAGCTTCTCGCGGGAACCTGACTCCAAGGTAGGCAAGGCAGAGAGCCTGCGTGTAGACGCGAGCGCTGTAGCGCCGGCCAGGGTCTGCAACAATCGCCTGCGGGAAAGGAGATTCATTCCGAGTCCCAATGCGACGCCGAAAACGGGAGATGGATAACCTTCGGCTTGGGTTGCGCGCCTCGAAGCAGCGGGAGCTGGAGACCTGCAGTCTTCCTTACTCCTCCTCCTCTTCCTTCCCAACCCCCGCCGCCTTGGCTGCGCCAACCACCTTGTCCGCGATGGCCTGCGGCACGATATCGTAATGATCGTACTCCATCGAGTATGACCCCCGACCCTGCGTCATGGAGGTGAGATCGGAGGCGTAGGTCAGCATTTCGGCCAGCGGCACTTGAGCCTTCACCACCGTGGAGCCGCTCTTCGAGTCCATGCCTTGCACGCGCCCGCGCCGCCCGTTGAGGTTACCCATGATGTCGCCGGCATAGGTCTCGGGCACGGTGATCTCGACGTTCATGATGGGCTCGATCAGGCAGGGCTTGGCCTGTTCCATGCATTTCTTGAAGGCCTTGGAACCCGCCAGTTTGAAGGCGATTTCGGAGGAGTCCACGTCGTGGTAGGAGCCGTCATAAAGAATCACCTTGAAGTCCACCACCGGGTAGCCTGCCAGATATCCCCGGGCCGCCGCTTCCACGATCCCCTTCTCGACGGCGGGAATGAAGTTGCGGGGGATGGCGCCGCCGAAGATGTCGTTGACGAATTCGAATCCTCCGCCCCGCGCCAGCGGTTCCATCTTGATCCAGCAGTCGCCGTATTGCCCGTGGCCGCCGGTCTGCTTCTTGTGCTTGCCCTGGGCGTCCGCCTTGCCGCGGATGGTCTCGCGATACGGCACCTTAGGCGCTTTGACGGTGACCTCGATGTTGAAACGCCGTTTCAGCTTCGAGACAGCCACCTCGACGTGCTGCTGGCCGGAGCCCGAAATCAGGAACTCCTTGGTCTGGGGATCGCGCGAAAAGCGCAGCAACAGGTCTTCTTCCAACATGCGATGGATGGCGCTGGAGAGCTTGTCTTCGTCACCCCGCGACTTGGCTTCGATGGCGAAGGAAATGGCGGGATCGGCCAGGGTCACCTTGGGATAGAGGATGGGCGCCGACTTGTCTCCCAGGGTGTCGCCGGTGACGGTCTCTTTGAGCTTGGCGACGGCGCCGAGGTCGCCGGAACGTAGGTCGGGCACGGGCGTCTGAGTCTTGCCCTGAATCACAGCGATGTGGGCCAGCTTTTCGGTGGTGCCGCGGTTGAAGTTGGTGAGCACGGCGTCATTCTTCACCACGCCTGACATGACCTTGAAGTAGCTCACCCGCCCGGCGAAGGGATCGGCCACCGTCTTGAAGACATAGGCCGAGACCGGCTGGTCGTCGGCGATGGGGCGCTCCACCGGCGAGCCGCCTTCGTGATCAAGCCCCTGGGCTTTGCCGCGGGCCGCCGGCGAGGGCAGATAGTCGACGATCAAGTCGAGCAGGCCGCTCGAGCCGATATTGGGAAGACCGGCCGACAACGCCACCGGGTAGATACGGCGCTCCGCGACCGCGTCCCGGAGGCCGGGAACCAGGTCCTCGACGGGGATGGTGCCCTTCTCGAAGAACTCCTCCATCAAGGCATCGTTGCCTTCCGCCACCATCTCCACCAGGGCCTCGTGGGCAGCCTGCGCCGCCTCCAGGTGTTCCGCCGGGATCTCGCCGGATTGGCCCTTGCCGGAGCCCTGCGGCTGGTAGGTGACCGCCTTCATCGTCACCAGGTCGATGGCGCCGTGGAAGTTCTTCTCCTCGCCAAGCGGAAGCTGGATGGGAATCACGGCCCGCCCGAAAGCGCCGCGCAGAGACTCCAGCGAGCGCTCCAGGCTGGCTCGATCGCGGTCCATCTGATTGACTACGAAAAGCCGGGGCAGCGCGTACTTTTCGGCGAAGCCCCAGGTCTTTTCGGTCTGGACTTCCACCCCCGCCACCCCGTGCACCAGCATCAGCACGGCGTCGGCGGCCGCCAGGGCGGCCTCGGTCTCGTGCAGAAAGATGTTGTAGCCGGGCGTGTCGATGAAGTTGATCTTGGCCTTGCCCCACTCGGCGTAAGCCAGGGACGCGCCGATCGAAAACCTTCGCTGGATCTCCTCTTCGTCGTAGTCGGTGATCGAGGTGCCGTCGTCCACTTTCCCCAACCGGTTCACCATTCCGGCGGCAAACAGCAGGGCCGAAACGAGCTGCGTCTTTCCGGAGCCGCCGTGGCCGATCAGGGCGACGTTGCGAAGGTTCGGTGTGTCGTAAATTTTCACAAGAACTCCCTCGAATGGGTGAGGCTTGTGCCCCACTTGGTGCGCTGGCTGCAGGGCAAACCTGCATGCTAACACACCCGCCAGCCCCCTTCAATCGCGGCTGGTGCCGGGTGCTGCTGTGGTTTCAAGAATTCATCCCGGTCTTGGGGGAGTGACTGAATGACGAAAGCTTCCAATCCAGGAATCCGAAACCGGCAACAGCAGTTACGCGGTTGAAATCAGAAAGATACGCGAATATTATCCCAAGTGGTTTATCGCGCCGTCCGGAGAACTACAAGGTGATAAAGCCCGTAAACGTATTTGCCTTTTACCGCTTGGGAAAGCGGCTTGAATCGGCAGTCGAACAGAGGTTAAGCAAGCTTGGAGAAGACCTTTCCGTGTTCATGGCTATCTTCGCAGGACGCGCTTATTCTGACGAGTTTGCAAAATCAGAGCCCATTGGCCTAAGCCGATCGCAGAAGGCAGCCCTTAAGATTTCTGACGAAATCAAACAGATTACGAGCCGGCTGGAAGGTGGTCCCAAGAACGTATTCCACGACCACGATATAGGGTCTCTAATCGAGGCGGTTGCCGATTTTGAGGCGGTATTTGAATCTGAATGCAGCGAGGATGCCAGAATTTTTGCTGTGATGCCGAGGGGCATCTACGACACGATAAAGCTGCTGGACAAGGCAGAATTAGTCTTTGAAGAACGAGTGAGAAATGGCCTGCCGGGAGCGGTCTTGCAGGACGTGAATCTGGCCGGAAGGTGCTTAGCGCTCGATCTTTGGAGCGCAACTGGATTCCATTCCATTCGGGCCGTCGAGTTGATGGCCCGTCGCTACCACCAGGTCGTAACCGACCGAAGCGAGATGGATGAACGAACGCCGCTCGGAGGACTAGCCAACGATCTGAAGCAAGAGGTCGAGAGGCAGGAAGGTAACAAGTTTACCGACAGTCCGCTCGGACTGGTTTCTGCCATGCTCGGGCGACATAATAAAATCTACAGAATCCCAGTCATGCACCCTCAAATGTCGCTTGACGAGCACAGCGCCTCGGAGGTCTTTCAGGTGAGTACGACCGTCATTCCCATCATTTACGAGGATTGGTGTAGACGTTCGGGTAGCAACAGCTTGAGATCAAACCAAGAACCATCGCCCCCCAGCGCTCACTGAGGAGCGGACTAAATCCAGCATTGGGGACCGTAACCCCACCTTTCGGGCAAACGTCCTACGCTCCTTCACGCCAAATGCCGTAAAACAACCAGGTGACACCGGTGCCGGTCGCCGCATTTACAAATCTACGCTCGCATTACCCTTGGGTCTCACCTTTCATTCAGGTGGTGATAGACTGAAAGGGATCAAGGCCGTAACGGCGGCGCCGGACAGGCAGCGATACCGCCGACGGGTCCGGCTCACAACCCCATACCTGCGGGAGGCTGCTTTGAGGAACGTTCTGACGATGCTCTTGCTGGCCCTGGCGCTTCTGGCCTCGGTCACCCTGGCCGAGACGCAGAAGCCCCTGAGCAGAACCCAGGTTGACGACCTGGTAGCCAGCGGCCTGGACAGCGGCACCATCGCCAAAGCGGTCTCGGAGCGGGGCATCGATTTTGAGCCCACCGACCGGTATCTCGACATTCTGCGGTCGCAGGGCGCGATGCAGGTGCTGATCGACGCTCTGCGCGCCGCCACTCCGGCCGCTATGAGCAAGGCTCAGTTGCTGCACGCCCTGGCAGGAGGAATGCCGCAGGACGATCTGGCAGCCATGGTGGAGCGCCGCGGACTTGACTTCACGCCCACGCCCCAGGACCTCGACACGCTGCGCATTGCGGGCGCAGGCGACAAGCTCTATCAGGCCGTGGCGCGAGCCAAGCACAACACCACGGTTGCCTCTGCGGCCGCGGGCGTGAAGGGCGGCTCGCCCGTCGGCACCATTTACGACGTGGGCGGCGACGTGCTGCCGCCGGTGCCGATCTACCATCCCGATCCGACCTACTCAGACGAAGCCCGCCGGGCCAAGTTCTCCGGCGTGGTCCCACTGGCGATTGTGGTCAACTCGGACGGCGACGTCACCGACGCCAAGGTGGAGAAGCCTGTCGGCTACGGCCTGGACCAGAAGGCCGTCGACACCATCAAGACCTGGAAGTTCAAACCCGCCACGCGCAACGGAACGCCGGTGCCAGTGCACCTGCTCACCGAAGTCACCTTCAGGCTCTATTAGCCGAAGATCGCCCTCTCCCTATGCCCGGGTACGGGCGCTCACCAATCGAGTCGTCGAATCCCCGCGACCCAGTCAAAGTGGCGGTCCCGGCTCACAAGGGGCAGGGCGTGCTGGCGGCACAGCGCGGCGATCCAGAGGTCATTAACGGGAATAGGCTTCCCCGCTCTTTTCAACTCCAAGCCAATGGCTGCGTAACGCCGGGTAGTCTCCTGGTCGATGTCGAGCACCGTCACGGCCGAGACCCACTCTCCAAGCCACTCCTCGTATTCTGCGCGATGCCGGGACTGCGCGATTCCAAGCCGGTATTCGCCCAAGACCACCACGGGAACCGCCAGCGTGCTGGCGCTCGCGACCACCGCCAGCACCCTGGGTTCGCCGTCGGCAGCGGCGGATAAGGCGTTGGTATCTAGAATCAACGCCACATCTCCACGTCGATTTTCTCGGAGTCCGTCTCGATCAGCCGGTTGATCCGCCGCGTCTCCTTGCGCAGGTGCTTTAGTCTGCCCACGTGTTTCAGCCAGGGTTTTTCGGCCGCCCTAGCGGCCAGCTTCTCTTTGACCGCCTCGGTCACGAAAACGCGCAATGGGATTCCGTGCTCCGCCGCCGCAGACTTGGCGCGGCGAAAGATCGCGTCGGGGATTTCCAAGGTGGTCTTCATAAGGCTAAGCTCCCATATTTACGGGACACCGTCAAGTCGTGAGTAAGTGCTGCCCGGCTGCCAGCGGAAGGGATCGCCCACAACCCGGGTTCCCCGTCGCGAAACGGACTCATCCGACAAGTCCGCTCCCAAATGACCAACCTCCAGGAACCACCAAAATGGGGCGCGTCCAAAGGCTTCAAAATAATCCGATTGACAAGTCAAAGTCGGTTGCTCCAGGACGCCTTCACCGGGCGCGGTCGAATCTATCACTGCGAGCGCCTCGCGCCACTGGCGGTGGACCTCAGTTACAGGCTTGACCTTGGGCATCCTGCCGTGGGACATTCCGAAGCTGCCCAGCGAGCCCTTCGGGCAGCGGCAAGGCTTGATGCTCGTTCTTTGCCGAGTAGCATCGCGAAAAAGGAGACGAAACCCGTGACGGCCGGTCTGCTTCTGTTGCTTGCATTAGCCTCCCCTCAATCCGGAGCCACGCCGCAGCTTCTCAATCCGGGTTTCGAGGCCGGTGACACGGCCCCGGGGCAGATCACGGGATGGGAACTCTCAAAAGCTCCCGAAAGCGTGCCCGTGGCCGTGCAGGGCGACAACTCCGAGGTCAAAGAGGGAAAGCGATCGCTGCGGGTGGAAGCGCAGGAGCCGGCGGAGGCCAGCCTCAGCCAGGAGCTGTTTCTGCCGGTCGGCTCGCTGTGGAAGGTGCGCGTCTGGGTGAAGACGGCGGATCTCAGCGGCTCGGGTGCGGCCGCCGGCGGGCAGATCACGGTGGAGACTCCGGCGGGAGACCAGGGCCACACTCCAGCCCGGACCGGAACTTCACCCTGGCAGGAAGAAAGCGTTCTCTTCCGGGTTCCTTCGCCCGGGCGCGTGCGAATCCGGCTAACGGCCTTCGAGCATGCGAGCGGACGGGTCTGGTTCGACGGCGTCAGCCTCGATCTGGTTGCGAGCCTGCCGGCCGCCGACGTACACATCTCCTATTCCAAGATCAGTTCGCGGCCTATCGACCTGAAGCTGGGGGGCCAGTTCATGGAGCCGCTCTGCCGCATGCTGCCCTCGATGCTGGCCCAACAGGTGGAGTCGACCAGCTTCGAAGAGGAGCCGCCTTGGAACCCGAGTTACAAGCGCGAGGTCGATAAGCCGTGCCGCCCCTGGTATCCGGACGGCGCTGTGCACGACGCCACCTTCAACCTGGACACCGAGAACCCCTTCAATGGCAAGCGCTCCGAGCGAATCGATCTTCCCGTGGCGGGCGCCCGCGCCGGAATCTCGCAGGACGGCTTCTACCTGACCAAAGGCGTGGGATACAAGCTGCACCTGCACATGAGGAGTCGCGGCGGGGTGAAGGTGTGGGCCACGCTGCGCGGCGACGGCGGCTTGATTGCCGGTCCGGTCTCGCTCGGCCGGGCGGGCGAGGCTTGGCAGGGCGCGCATGCCGTTCTGCGGGCCAACCGCACGGTCGAAAACGCTACCCTCATGATCGAATTCGAAGGCCCAGGCACGCTGTGGCTGGACCGAATCTATCTCATCGGCGAAGACGCTGTCCTCGGCATCTGGAGGCCGGACGTGGTGAGCGCTCTCAAGGCGCTCAACCCGGGCGTGGTCCGCTTTGGCGGAAGCGCAATGGAAACCTTCGAATGGGACAAGTGTATCGGACCCTGGGACCAGCGGGTGCCGTACGTCACCCAGCCCTGGGGCGGTCTCGATTCCAATTTTGCCGGAGTGGAGGAGTTTATCCAGGTCACCCGCTACATCGGGGCGGAGCCTCTGATCTGCGTGCGCTGGAGCGGCCGCAAGCCCGAGGATGCGGCGGCCGAGGTTGAGTATTTTAACGGCAGCGCGCAGACCCATTGGGGCAAGCTCCGGGCCCAGTACGGCCATCCCGAACCCTACCACGTGAAGTACTGGCAGATCGGGAATGAAGTCGGAGGACGCGAGTACGACGCCTCCGTTCGCGCCTTCGCTGAGGCCATACGCGCCGCCGACCCGAGCATCAAGGTCCTGTCGTCGTTTCCTTCCGCGGACACCCTCAAAGAGGGAGGCGGCTATCTCGACTACCTGTGCCCGCACCACTACGAATGCCTGGATCTGCGAGGAAAGGAGAAGGATTTTGAATTCCTTCGGGACCAGGTTCTCCACTACGGCAAGGGGCGGGACGTGCGGGTGGCGGTCACCGAATGGAACACCACCGCCGGCCAGATGGGTCTGACGCGCGGGATGCTGCTCACGCTCGGAAACGCACTCGGTTGCTCGCGCTACGAGAACCTGCTTCATCGTTACGCCGACCTGGTGGAGATCGCCGTCCGTTCCAACCTCTCCGACAGCTTCGGATCGGGAATCCTCCAGCCCGGCCCGGGTTGGCTCTACCTCTCGCCCACCTATTACTCGCAGAAGCTGTATCAGCGGGCGGCCGGGACCTTTCCCTTGAGCATCAAGGTGAATGGCGGCCTCGCCGGGGATCTGGCGGATCCGGATCTCAGCGCCACCATCGACGCCGCAGGCGAGATGCTGCGGATCTATGCGGTCAATTCGACCCCCCAGACCGAGACCACCCGGTTTCACCTGGAGGGCTTTCCAGCCGCGGTTGCAGGCGGGGAGATGACAGTCTTGAAGGATCGCGAAGGGGCCCTCGATTCTGAGGCCATGAACACCCACAACGATCCCCATCGGATTGATACGATGTCCCGCCCGGCCGGCGTCAAGGGTAACGCCTTCGAGTTCCCCTTTGAGCCGTTTAGCGTGACCCTGCTGGAATTGAAGCTGGCCAAGTAAGCTTGTGAGAGACGGGAAGGACTGAAAATCCATGAGTGAGTTTGCGGGTCGGGTGGTGCTCGTCACGGGCGGGGGATCCGGCATCGGCCGGGCGACTGCCCTTCTGTTTGCGCGGGAGGGCGCCAAGGTGGGCGTCCTCGACTGGAATGAAGCGGGGGGCGCCGAGACGGTCCGCCTGATCGAGCAGGCGCGCGGCGAGGGCCTTTGCCTGCGCGCTGATGTCAGCCGCAGCGATGAGGTCGAGCACGCGGTCCAAGCGATCGATGGTCGCTGGGGACGAATCGACGTGCTTTTTGCCAACGCGGCCGTGGAGATCACGCGGGGGCTGGTGGAAACCACGGAGCAGGAGTGGGAACAGCTTTACGCCGTCAACATGAAGGGGACATTCCTGTGTTGCAAGCACGTGATCCCGGTGATGCGGCGGGACGGCGGGGGCAGCATCGTGATCGCCTCGTCGGGCCACGCCTTCGTCACCTACCCTCGTTGCTCGGCTTACGCGGGCACCAAAGGGGGCCTGCTCGCCTTCATGAGAGGGGCGGCGCTCGATTGCGCTGCGGAAAGAATCCGCGTGAACTGCGTGATTCCCGGCGCCACCGACACGCCGCTTCTACGGGCCTACCTGCGTGACTCCGGCGACCCGGCGGCCGAGGAGAGCCGCATCATCAGTCGGATTCCGCTGCGCCGGCTCGCCACGCCCGACGATATCGCCCAGGCAGTACGCTTCCTGTGCTCCGACGCCGCCGCTTACATCACCGGAACGTCTCTGACCGTGGATGGGGGACTGCTGGCGGGAGGCTAGCTCGAGGATGGGATCGTCCGCTTCAAAAGAATTTGAGGTTCAGAGCGATCAGCCCCACAATCACGACGGCCCCGTAGAAGGCCGGAGTCCGGTACCAGGCTCCGGCCTTCTCAAGCGGGGCAGCATAGGCGTAGGTGAGACCCTTCAGACTTTCCGCCGGTGGCGGATCGGTGAGGTAGGTGACCACGACCATCACGATTAGTCCGGCCACCAGACCCCACACCGCCGTCCAGACGTTGGAGGCCATGGGCGTCCGGAAGTGGAGGATATTCAGACGATAGAGCAAGTATTCGGTGAAGCAGCCGAGCGTGCCGGCCACCATGCCGTAGAATCCCGCCGCCGCCGAGGCTCGCTTCCAGAACATTCCCAGCAGGAAGACGATGAAATAGGGCGAGATAAAAAGGATTCCAATCAACTGCATGTAGTCCATCAGATTGTCAAAGCTCAGGACGATGTAGGCCGACACCGCGCCCAGCAACGTGCCTCCGACAGTCGCCAGTTTGCCCACCCGTAAGTAGTGGGCATCCGGACGGTTCTTCACCAGGTACGTCTGGTAGAGGTCGTAGGTGAACACCGTGTTGAAGGCGGTGATGTTGCCAGCCATGCCGGACATGAAGCTGGCCAGCAGAGCGGTGAGCCCGACGCCCAGCAGGCCGCTGTGGTAATAGCGCCCAAGCAGCATCGGCAAAGCCAGGTTGTAATCCCGGGTGACAATCTGCGGCGCCACCGCCAGCGCCACCATTCCCAGCAGGGTCACCACCGCCGGGAACAACATCTTAGGGATGGCTGCCACCAGTGGCGTCTTGCGGGCGGCATTGAGGTTTTTGGCGGCCAGGGCCCTCTGCACCAGCAGAAAATCCGTACACCAGTAGGAAGGTCCGGCCGTAAGCCCGAGCCCGATTACAACCACCCACCAGTCGACGCCGAGCGGATCGCCGGGGCCGCCCATGCCCTTCCAAGTGTGCAAATACTGGGGAGGCAATCGGGTGACGAGCCCTTTCCAACCCCCGACTTCGTGCAGCCCGATGAACGAAAGCGGCAGGAATCCGATAATGATCAGGAAGAACTGAAGAACTTCGTTGTAGATGGACGAAGCCAGCCCGCCCCAGAAAGTGTAGATGAGCACGACACCGGCGGAGAGCAGGATGCTGGCGGTGAAGGACCATCCCAGCATGCTGCGGAAGACCAACGCGAAAGCGAACATGTTGATGCCCGACATCAGCACCGTGACCACCGCAAAGCTCAACGAGTTGAGGGCGTGGGCGCGCTGGTCGAAGCGCATCCGCAGGTACTCCGGCACGCTACGAATGCCGTTGGCATAGTAATAGCGCACCATGAAGAGTCCGCAGAAGACCATGGCCGGGATGGCTCCTACCCAATACCAGTGATTGGTCCTCATGCCGTACTTGGCGCCGTTGGCGATGTGGCCCATGATCTCCAGCGACCCCAGGTTGGCCGACATGAAGGCGATCCCGGTGATCCAATGGGAGAACGACCGGTCGCTCAGCAGGAAGTCCGAGGAGCTGTGGATCTTGCCTTTGAGGTAGTATCCCACCAGGAGAACGGCGGCGAAATAGAACCCGATGATCGAAAAATCGATCGGGCTCAGCTTCATGAGCGTGGGCGCGAATTCGTTCACGGGGCGGCGACTTCCTGGCAGAGTCCGATCACGAGGTCGGCCAGTTCGTCCATCTGGGCTTGATATGCCTGATCCAGCGCGAGGGTAGGTTCGCGCAGGCGATCCGAAGGGAACACGCCGCGGCGCATCAGGACGCGCTTTTCGATCTGAATGGCCACTTCGAGGTGCTGCAGGGCAAACACCAGATAGGGCTGCATCCGGTTGAACAGCGCCTTGGCTTCGGAGACCCGGCCGGAATCGTAGAGCTCAAAGAGGCGGGCATAAACTTCGGTGAAGGCCGGTCCCGGCATCACTCCCATGGCGCCGTGCGCCAAGCCGTCCATCAAGGCCACGCCAGCCAGGCCGTAAAGCACTTGGAGCTTGCCGCCCGAGAGCCGGATGATCTCGGCGCATTTCATCCCGGGCAGAACGATCTCCAGCTTGGCGAATTCAAAGTTAGGACAGCGTTCAGCCAGGTCGACAAAGAGCTTGGCGGGCAGCCCGCCGCCGGTAAAATCGGCGTCTTGCAGCATGACCGGAATCCTGACGCTGCGGCAGACGCTCTCATAGAAGATGGTCTGCTCCCGGATGCCGAGGGCGCACCATTTCGGGGCCACCACCATCAGGCCGTCGGCGCCCACCGACTCGGCGTATTGCGACAGCTCCATCGTGGCCCGGACCGATCCGCATCCGGTGCTGGCAAAAACCGGCACCCGGCCGGCGGCCTGCTCGACGAGGGTCTTAATAACCTGGCGGCGCTCCTGGTCAGTCAGCTTGTAGAATTCGGTGGCGAAACCGGGAGCGCAAACCGCCGCCGCGCCATGTCCGATCGCAAAGTCAACTTGCCGGCGAAAGGTGGGTTCGTCGATGGTTTCATCGGCGTTGAAAGGCGCCATCATCACGGGAACAACACCGCGGAACTTCATGCCCGCGGCCTCGTGAAGGCGCTGGCGACGGACTTCGTCATGGTTTGCTCCTCCAAGGCGGCAAGCAGCATATCGGCCACGCGCAAAGGGAGTCAAGCAAAAACTCCCCAGCCCATCGGAAAGGCGGCCTTTCTTCGAAGTCGCTTGAACTGTAACGCGGAACCAGCAGCGTTCCACGACGGCGGCCGCGGGGTGGAACCGCGCCGTCTTACGACGGCTCGTCGCGGCGGAAGTGCCAGTTCTCATCCCACAACGTCATGTCGGTCCCGGTGTAGGGGTGTTCGCGGACCACGTCCAGGTTCAGGTCGGCGCCCAGTCCGGGAGCGGTCGGCAGTTCGAGGTGCCCGTCTACAAGGCGCGGGTTCCAGGTGAGCAGACCCTTCTCCCAGCCCACATTGAACTGATCGAAGTACTCCTGCATGTAACAGTTGGGCGTACAAGCGGCAATCTGCAGACAAGCCAGCGTGCAGATGGGTCCCTGGGCGCTGTGCGGGACAATCACGCCGTAGTGCGCATCCACCATGTCGGCAATCTTGCGGCAGGCGAGAATGCCGCCGATATTGAGGGGCTCGAGCGTCACCACGCCGACCGCGTCGTCCCGGAGCAGTTCGGCAAACTGCTGCTTGGCGCTGAAGCTCTCGCCGGTGCCGATCGGGATCGACAAGTGGCGCGCGACCTCGGTGGTCGCTTGGGGATTGTGATGCGGCACGGGGTCTTCGTACCACACGGGATGGAGCGGCTCCAGCCGCTTCCCCACGTGGATCGCCGTGTCCACGCTGAAGCGGGCGTGCGCCTCGATGGCTAGGTCGACCTTGCTTCCTACCGCCTCGCGGACAGCGGCCGAGATGTCGACGGAGAGATCCTCCTCGGCGGGCGTCATCTTTCTCCAGGCGACGCCGAACGGATCGAACTTCATTCCGGTGTAGCCGAGGGCCGCAACCTCCTTGGCCTTGCGGGCGAAGTCCTCCGGCGTGCGCGGGCAGCGATACCACCCGTTCGCGTAGGCGCGCACCTTGTCCCGGCAGCGCCCGCCCAGCAAGTTGTAGATGGGCTGGCCGAGGGCTTTGCCTACGATGTCCCAGCAGGCGATCTCGATGGCCGAGAGGGCGCACATCTTGATCTGTCCCCCGTCGGCAAAGACGTCGCGCGAGAGCCGATGGACGATGGCTTCGGTCTGGAAGGGCTCGTATCCCAGGATGAGCGGCGTCATCTCGTGGACGGCAGCTTCCACCGTCTTCGACATCTGGCCCAGCGTCCCTTCGCCGATGCCGTGCAGCCCGTCGTCGGTCTCCACCCGGACAAAGAGCCAGGTCTTCCAAGGATTTCCCACGAGGTAAGTCTTCACCGCAGTAATCTTCATTCTTTGTCATCCTCGTTTCTGTGATTGGCCCTGCGAAGTGCCGCTCCGGACGGCCGCCAGAACGACCTAGCGAGATCGCCGGCGGCTACTTCGAGTCCGGCGCCTCTGACCACTTCTTCCACACCTTCGAATCCGCCAGCATCTTGATGTAGACTCCACCCACCACCGAGCGGGCTTGAAAACCAGACTGCGTGCCGGTGGTCGTGGAATACCAGTCCGTCAACGGCACGCGCGTGGGAGTCTCATTTACCCAACGGTAAATCGGGGCTACCAGCACGTTGAAATCGGAAGGAGAATCAGCCAGGGTCGCGGTCCAGAATTCCCAGTCGAGCTTGGTGTAGTCCTTCCGATTGTCGAGCGGCAGACCAAAGCGATTCAGCTTGGTTTTATAGAACGTAATTTCCTTGCGCGCCACTTCGGCGGGGAAGAGATTCAGCCCCAGCAGGCCGTCCCAGACCAGGTTGTACTTCTGGCTCCAGGTACCCGGCTTGTCGAAGGCCAGCTTGTAATGATCGCCGTCGGCCGCCATGCCAACCCACTGCGACGCGAATTGCTTGGCCGTCTCCTGGTAAGCGTGCGCCTCGTCGCCGTGGCCCGACAGATCGGCGAGCATGGCGTATGCGCCCAGGGCCTCGATCGCCTTCAGGGACAGGTTGGCGTTGTGAGCGAGGTGACCGGCGAAGTCGTCGGTGCAGAGCTGGTTGGCAGGGTCGAGACCGGCCGTTTTCAGGTAGTCCGCCCACTTCGCGAACAGGCTCCAGTACGCCTCGGCGAAGGCCGCGTTCCCTTCCACACGCGCCAAGGCCGCCACCAGAATCAGGAAATTGCCGGACTCCTCCACCGGCATCTGGTCCTTCTCCGAAGTCTCCTTGCCGCCATAGACCTGACCTTCCGCCAGCGGGTAGGTGCCGAGATCGTGGGGCGCAAAGGGGAAGTGCCACCGGCCGGAGGCGGCATAGTCGAGCACCGGCGCCAGCGAGGCGCGCTCCAGGGCCGGATTGAGCAGGAGAAGAATGGGCGCCGTCGGATAAATCACATCCACGGTGCCGATGCACCCGTTGGAGAAGTTCTCTTTGGGCAGTAGGTACGGCTTGCCCTCCGGACTCGCGACCAGCTTCTGGGCGGCGAAGCTCTGGCGATAGGCCAAGCCCGCGATTCGCGCGTACTGCTCGCCCCCCTGGCGCAGGAGATCCGCCATCAGGTTGACGTCAAAACGGCGGGTTTCCGCCATCAGTTTCTCCCGATCGCGCCAGGCCGACGCGATCAGGTCCGCCGCGCTGGCCCCATTGCGCCGCCACCAGGCCCGCAGGCGGTGGTGGAAATAGTCGATGGAATAGATGTCGTCGTAGGCGATGACCAGCGATCGAGTCAGAGGCTGCCGCGCGGCAGCGCTGGCCGGAAACGCGACCGCAATCACCGGCGCGGTCTGAGCCGGCTGCGGGCCGCCCGAAGCATCGCTGCCCGGCAGCTCGCTGCCTTTGACAAAGGCGTCCCGGGCGACCTCGGAGTCGGCAAAGACCGCCCGGCCCGTCTTGCCGGGCGACACGTAAAGGTATCCCCAGTCGATGCGGACGTTATCGCCCTTTCTGCCGAGCACGGGCTGCGCTTCCGTGCCCATGCGGAGTGCGGTGACTTCGCTGCCCGCCCGCTTCCAGTCCTCGCCTCCGGCGCGCGACCAGACCACGGCCTCGTCCAGCGTGTTCACCACCAGGGCCGCGCTGGCGTCGAAATAGACCGCTGCTTGATGCTCCTTGCCGTCCGTGCTCCGGACCTCCCAGTCGATGTAGGTGGCCGGACGCGACAGGAGCTCAAGATTGTCGGGCAGGAGCGGCGTCATAAACGTCAGCGTGACCCGCACGCCCGCGCCTTCGAAGGTGCAGACCGCGTGAGTGGGCGTGACCTCAACACCGGTCTGGGGCAGGGCGGGAACGTCCTTGGGATCGGGGCCCAGGACGCGATAAGCCTTGCCGTCAACGCGAACTATGCTCGTCAGGCTTTGCGGGGCCCCCGTCCAGTGGCGAGTAGTGTCATCGGTGAGATGATCCGCAAACGACCAGATACTGAAGTAAGGGTCGCTGGCCACCAGAGGCACGGCCGGAGGCCGAAAGGCGGCCGCCGCGCCGAGCGCATTCGGGCGTAGAAAGATCAGGCTCACGCAGACAAGTAGCAGGTGTTGGGCGAGTTGACGCACAGCAGAACCTCCTTGCAGTTGCCGCCGGCTCCTTCAAGACAGCCGGCGCTGCGACCGCTTAGGCCATCCGGACCGCGACGGTTACAACCGAGAGTCGCGGCAGATCGAGCTGCAGCCCGCCGCCGCCGACGCTCACCGGGTGCGGCCGCGGTGCGATCTGGGCAGACGAGCCGAAGCCGTTGTACGCATTGAGATCATCCGCGTGGAGAATCTGGGCAGACGCGCTTGCCGGACGCACGCTTCGCAGAGAGCAGGCGACCGGCATGTCGGTATCGTCGCGGCTGTTCAACAAGCTGACGACCAGATCCTGTCCCTCACGGGAAGCCGAAACGGACAGGCCCGAAGAAGACGGATCTTCGGCCTCCACGCGCACGGCCGTCTTCGATCGATGGGCTCTAAAAAGGGCGAAGACGTAGTAGACCAGGGTCCGGACGCACTCGCCCCCCTCGGTCTGCAGCAGCGGGGCGCGCACGTTCACCATTTGCGCCAAGTTGCACATGGCGAGCTTGTCGGCCTGCCGGTTGAACAGGTTGAGTCCCAGCGCGACCGCCAGGGCGCTGCGCATGGTGCACTGTTGCCAGAGCCGGCCGTGACTTTTCTCCTCCTCGGGAACCAGGCGGTCGTGGACGCCCCACTCGTCCAGGACCAGCATCACCTTGCGGCCCCCGTCGTAGCCGTCGAGCAAGGCGCGCTGCTGAATCACCGCCCGCTCGATTTCAGGGAAGGTTGCGAGCTGAGCTTCCATGGTCGCCGGCGTATAGGCGGCGGACGGGCTCTTTCCCTCGGCGTAGTAGTGCATGGCAAAGGCCTCGGGCAGCCGGTGCGCCGGGACGCTGTCCATGAAATCATGCGACCAGGCGACATCGTTGCGATCGGGACCGCAAGCCACCAGATACGGCTTAAGGCCGCCGAGCACAGGGGCAAAGACCGCGAACCTCCGGAATAGCGCCGCGTACTCCCGGGCGGTCATCTGCCCGCCGCATCCCCAATTCTCATTCCCCACCCCCCAGTAGCGGATGCGATAAGGCTCCGCCGACCCGTTGCGGGCCCGCTCATCCGCCAGCGCGCTGCCGGACGGAAAATTACTGTACTCGATCCAATCCCGGAGTTCCTCCGGAGAGCCGCTGCCGACGTTGCCGCAGATGTACGGCTCCGCGCCGATCTGGCGGCAGAAGCCGATGAACTCATCGGTCCCGAAGCTGTTGTCCTCCACGTAGCCGCCCCAGTGGAGGTTGACGCGCTTCGGGCGGCCGGCAGGCGGGCCCACGCCGTCGCGCCAATGATAGTCGTCGGCAAAGCAGCCGCCCGGCCAGCGCAGAATGGGAACGCCGAGTTCGCGAAGATACTCCACGGCCTGCTTGCGGTAGCCGTTCACGTTGGGAATCGGAGAGTTTCTACCCACCCAGACCCCGCCGTAAATGCAGGCGCCGACGTGCTCGGCAAAGTGGCCGTGGAGCTCCGGACGGACTTGTCCGATCTCGGAGTCCACACGAATGGTAACCTCCTGCCTGCCGGTCCCGAGGCCTAGCAGCCCTCTGGGGACGAGCGCCAGCAAGGGCAGCGAAGCGCTGGTCCGCGCAAAGTCGCGGCGCGTCCATCGCGGGTTGGGGGGTCGCGGGCTGCTCACGCGTCTGCCTCAGGCCGTACCGGAGTCGGGCGGTTGCAACAACTGAAGATCAGATAAGAGGTGTGCAAGGTGTCGTCATCATCCGAGCAGCTATACTTGTTCCCAAGATCGGATTTGTCAAGAGCTTTTCACGCTCGCCACGCCCGCGCCGGTTCATTGACAAGGACGGAATCTCTGCGGTAGCTTGACCTGACAGCGCGCAGAAACCGCAGGCTTCGTGTCGCTCTTGCCGTTCCCGGCGGGCGGCGGCAAGCCAATGGATTAGGGGAGGGTTCGGGTTGACCTAAAATTGACCGAAAAGCGACTGTGGGTTCCAGGTGAGGTGGGCCAGACTCATGCGGAGGCTGGAATAAGCTTTCCGAGGGCGGAACGGAAAGCCAGTGCGGCTGGCTGAAAGACAAGTTTGGATTGTCCTGGCAGATTGTTCCGGCGGACCTCGCCAAGATGCTGCGCGACCAGGATGCGGAAAAATCGCAGCGGGTCATGCAGGTCATGCTCCAAATGAAGAAGACCGACATCAAAGTCTTGAGGCGGGGCCATGACCAAGGTTAGGGAGGGCCGGCCGAGCAGCGATTTCTCCGTAAGCCCGTCGATTTTTGGGCGGGCTCAAACGACGATCGATGGAAGGGGAACGGAAGCGGCAGACGCACGACGACTATCCTGAGAGTCAACGGCTGATCGTGCCTGTAGAGGGTCCGGAGGACGGGCGCGAGGCTGAGGGAGGAGGAGCATGAGCAAAGTAAGGGTTCTGGCGGGTACACGGAAAGGGGCGTTTATCCTGACCTCGGACGGCAAGCGCCAAAACTGGGAGGTCAGCGGTCCCCACTTCGCAGGCTGGGAGCTTTACCATCTCAAGGGGTCGCCGGCCGATCCCAACCGGCTGTACGCCTCGCAGACAAGCGGGTGGTTCGGGCAGATTATCCAGCGTTCCGACGACGGCGGCAAGACCTGGTTTCAACCGGGAACCCCGCCGGGCGAGCCCATGACCACTCCGGAGGGTTTCCCCAAGGGCGAGAGCAACAAGTTTGTCTACGACACCTCCACCGAAACCGGCAAGCCGCTGACCACCCACCAGTTTTATGACGGCACGCAACACCCCTGGGAGTTCAAGCGGGTGTGGCATCTGGAGCCGTCGCCGACCGATCCCGACACCGTATACGCCGGGGTGGAGGACGCCGCCATTTTCCGCTCCAAGGACGGCGGAAAAACGTGGCAGGAGCTTCCCGGATTGCGCGGCCACGGCACTGGACCCCAATGGCAGCCGGGGGCGGGTGGCATGTGCCTGCACACCATCATCCTGGATCCCAGCAATCCCGGCCGGATCGTCATCGCCATTTCGGCGGCGGGCGCTTTCCGCAGCGACGACGGCGGTCAGACCTGGAAGCCCATCAACCGCGGCCTCAAGTCCCGGTACATCCCGAATCCGGAGGCCGAAGTCGGGCACTGCGTTCACCACATCGCCATGAACCCTGCCCGCCCCAACGTCCTCTTCATGCAAAAGCACTGGGACGTGATGCGCAGCGACGACGCCGGCGAATCCTGGCAGGAAGTAAGCGGCAACCTGCCCACCGACTTCGGATTCGCCATCGACGTTCACGCCCACGAGCCCGAGACCGTCTTCGTGGTCCCCATCAAGAGCGACGCGGAGCACTATCCCCTGGACGGGAAGCTGCGTGTCTACCGCAGCCGTACGGGTGGAAATGAGTGGGAGGAGCTCTCCAACGGACTGCCGGAGCGAAACTGCTACGTCAACGTGCTGCGCGACGCCATGGCGGTCGACAGCCTGGACGCCTGCGGCATCTATTTCGGCACCACCGGCGGCCAGGTCTACGCCTCGGCTGACGGCGGAGACTATTGGTCTGCGATTGTACACGATCTTCCACCAGTGCTGTCAGTGGAGGTGCAGACGCTGCCATGATCCGAGTCGCGCTTCCAACCCATCTCCGGACGCTGGCGCACGTCGACGGCGAGGTCCAGCTCGAGGTACAGGGGGCGGTCACCCAGCGCTCGGTCCTCGACGCCCTGGAGGCCGCCTATCCCATGCTGTGCGGCGCCATCCGCGACCACGTCACGCTCAAGCGGCGGCCGTTCATCCGGTTCTTTGCCTGCGAAGAGGATCTGTCCCACGAGCCGCCCGATGCGCCCTTGCCGGAGGCGGTCGTCTCCGGGCGCGAGCCTTTCCTGGTCGTGGGCGCGATTGCGGGCGGTTAGAAGTCGGCGAAGGAAATGGATGCCCGGACGCGGGCCGCTGTGCCCATCCGGCCAGGTGCGAGAGGAGCTGCTGGAGATGCCCAACGAATCTTTGACCCGCATTGAGAAAGACTCCCTCGGCGAGATCGCGGTACCGGCCGACGCCTACTACGGGGCCCAGACGGCTCGGGCTGTGGCCAACTATCCCATCAGCGGACTCCGGGCTCATCCCGCCATGATCCGGGCCTACGGCCAGCTCAAGCTGGCCTGCGCCGAAGCCAACGTGGAGCTAAAGATGATCCCGGCCAAGATCGGCCGGGCCATCGCGCGCGCCTCCCGCGACGTGGCCAACGGCAAGCTGAACGATCAGTTTGTGGTGGACGTCTACCAGGCCGGCGCCGGCGTCAGCTTTCACATGAACACCAACGAGGTGATCGCGAACCGCGCCATCGAATACCTCGGCGGGCGCAAAGGCGACTACTCCGTGGTGCATCCCAACGACCACGTCAACTTCGGCCAGTCGACCAACGATACTTATCCCACCGCCATGCGGCTGGCGACCGTCCTGCTGCTGGACGACTTCTATCCCGCCCTGGCGGAGCTGGAGGCGGCATTTGCCAAGAAGGGCGTAGAGTTCGACGGCATCGTCAAGAGCGGGCGGACTCACCTGCAGGACGCCGTGCCCGTCCGCCTGGGCCAGGAATTCACCGCATACGCCGTGAGCCTGCACGACGCCCAGGAGCAGATCGCGGCCACTGCCGAAAGCCTCACGCACCTCGGCCTCGGCGGCAGCGCGGTGGGCACGGGCTTGAACGCGCACCCTGGCTTCCCGAAGGTGGTGGCTGAGAGGCTCTCCAAGCTCACCGGTCATCGCTTTCAGGTGAAGAGCGACTTGCGCGCGGCCATGCAGTCGCAGCTCCCCATGGCGGCCGTCTCCGGGGCCTTGCGCAACCTGGCGCTCGAGCTCATCCGCATCGCCAACGATCTGCGCCTGCTCTCCAGCGGACCCTACACCGGCATGGGCGAAATCGTGCTCCCCGCTCTCCAGCCCGGATCCAGCATCATGCCCGGCAAGGTGAATCCGGTGATGGGCGAGCTCCTCAATATGGTGGCTTTTCAGGTGGTGGGATGCGATACGGTGGTGGCCCTGGCCGTCCAGGGCGGGCAGCTGGAGCTCAACGTGATGATGCCCGCCATGGCCTGGAACGTGCTGCACGCCCTCGAAATCCTGAAGAACACCTGCCGCGTGGTGGCCGAGAAGTGCGTGCTCGGCATCACCGCCAACCGCGAGACCTGCGAGCGCTACGGCTACCGTACGCCGTCGATCGCCACCGCGCTGAATCCGGTGATCGGCTACGCCCGCGCGGCCGAGATTGTCAAGAAGTCGCTGCGGACGGGAAAGTCGATCCCCGAAATCTGCCTGGAAGAGAACGTCCTCTCTCAGCAGGAGCTGGATCACATTCTCGACCCGCGCCGCATGACCGAGCCCGGTTTGCCGCCCAAGCGAAAGAAGGCGTGACGGCCCCTGCAAGCCTTTCGCGCAGGTTCAAGGCATGGATCGAGGTCAGGCTGGATTGCTCAAGGCGTTGAGGGCCAGCCGGAGTTCGTTTCGCAGCTGCACGACGTCCGAATCGTCCAGCCGGTCGAGCGACTTCCGGTCAGCGAGCTGTCCCAGCAGGAACGCCAGCCGGTCGGCGCCCACCAGCGTCGCCGCTTCGGTCAGCTCGATCGCTTCATCGACCAGCTCCAGCGCGCCGTCAAAGCTGGAGATCTTGGAGAAGCGGGCGAGAAGCAGCTTGATTTGAAGGGTGAACAGCCCCACGAAGTGCCGGCAAAGCTGCGCGGGTTCGCCCGTCAGCCTTGCCTGGACCTCCGCTTGGTCCCTCAGGGCCGGTTTGCGGCCGATGATGATGCTCCGGACCTTCTCCAACAGCTGCGCGGTGTGGATCGGCTTCAGGATGTAATCGTGACAGCCGAGCTCAGCCGCCTTCGCCACCCGTTCCGCGTCCGCGGCCGCGCTGGCGATCACGACCGGCAGCATCTGCCACTTCGGTTCGGCCTTGATGGCGGCGAAGAGTTCCAGGCCGTCCATTTCGGGCATCATGATGTCGGTGATCACCATTTCGATCTCCGGCCCGTCCTGCCGCAGCCGCTCGAGGGCCTCCTTGCCGGTGCGCGCTCGCGCCGTGTGGTAGCCGCGCTTCTGCAGCGTGACCTCCAGCATGCGGGCGTTTACCGCGTTGTCCTCGACGATCAGGATGCTCATCCCAGCCTCCACTGCCCGGCCGGCCCGGGCCTCCGGCCGGCAAGTCCTCGCTTCTCCATTAACTGAGTATAAACCGTGCCGCCGCCTTTCCGGACCTCGGCTTTGATCGACGCGGCCACCAGCCCGGGCGCCCCCTCGTGCTACGATCAGAAATCGAGGTAACGATGCTGGTTCTGGGCATTGAGTCGAGCTGCGACGAGACCGCTGCCGCGGTAGTGGCTGACGGCGAGCGCATTCTCTCGGCCGTGGTGGCTTCCCAAGTGCTTACCCACGAGCGTTACGGCGGCGTGGTCCCCGAGCTGGCCTCGCGCGAGCACCTGCGACGGATCGCCCCGGTCGTCGACGAAGCCTGCCACCGGGCCGCCGTCACACCGCGCGAAGTCGACGGCTTGGCCGTGACCGAAGGGCCGGGGCTGATCGGCTCGCTGCTGGTGGGTGTCGTCTACGCCAAGGCCCTGGCCAGGGCTCTCGGCAAGCCCGTGGTGGGTGTCAATCACCTCGAAGGACATATCCAGGCCGTCTGGCTTACCAACAAGGTGGCCCGGCAAAATGATGCCTCCGTGGAAGCGGCCTCATTTCCCAACGTTACCTTGGTGGTCTCCGGCGGTCACACGGTTCTTTACCGGGTCGAGATAGAGTCCGGCGAGGCCGGCAGCGGCGTTCCGCGCTTCCGTTACTCGCGCCTCGGCCAAACTCGCGACGACGCTGCCGGCGAAGCCTTCGATAAAGTCGCCAAGCTGCTGGCCCTGGGCTATCCCGGTGGCCCCATCATCGACCGTCTGGCGCCGCACGGCAAAGCGGCGGCCGTGGACTTTGGCCGCATCCGCATGAAGGGCAATCCGCTCGATTTCAGCTTCAGCGGAATCAAGACCGCCGTGCTCTACCGCGTGCGCGGCAGCGCTCTCGCAGCCGAGGCCGAAGACCGCGGCCGCTGGCAGGCCGATCTGCGGGCTGGCGGCCAGCGTCCCGGCCCCGACCAAATCCGCGAGCATTGCTCCCGCGAGACCCTCGACCTGGTGGCATCGTTCCAGAACGCGGTGGTCAGCGATCTGGTGGAGCGGACCTTGGCGGCGGCCGAGTCCGAAGGTGTTGCCTCCGTTGGCGTCTCGGGCGGCGTCGCCTGCAATTCGCAACTGCGCCGCAGTTTCGCAGCCGCCGCGCAGCGCCAGGGCTTCGGCGTCTTCTTCCCTTCCCCCGCCCTGTCCACCGACAACGCCGCCATGATCGCGGCCGCGGGCTACTTCAAGCTGGCCGCCGGCGAGCGCGCCGATCCCACGCTCACCGCCCACGCCTCCCTGCCGCTCGGAGTGAAGGCGGCGGCTTGATAGAATCACCGACGGCATGAGGGTTCTTCAGCCCAAGCCTGCGCCTCTGCGGATCGGAATCGACACCGGCGGCACCTTCACCGACTGCGTGATCCTCGAAGGCGCCGGAGTCCGCGTCTTGAAGGTCTTCTCGACGCCGGACGACCCGGCGCGCGGCATCGCTCAAGGCGTGCGGGACCTGCTCGGAGGGCCGGACCAATCCGCAGGCGCCGGACGCCAAATCCCCGCCCTCGAGATCGTCCACGGCACCACCGTGGGCACCAACACCTTGCTCGAGCGCAAGGGAGCCCGGATGGCCCTGATCACTACCGCCGGATTCGAGGACCTGATCGAGCTCGGCCGCCAGAACCGGCCGCGTCTCTACGATCTCGACGTCCGGCGGGACCCGCCGCTGGTCCCGCGCAGTTTGCGTTTCGGCGTCCGTGAGCGCACCGCCGCCGATGGCCGCATCCTGCAGGCGCCCTCGCCAGCTGAGCTCCGGCGGCTCCTGGCCCGCCTGCGCCGAAGCCGGGCCGAGTCCCTCGCCCTCTGCTTCCTCTTCTCCTACGCCAACTCCTCGAACGAGAGCGCGGTGGCGCGCGCCCTGCGCTCCACGGGTCTGCCGCTGTCCGTCTCGCACGAGATTCTGCCCGAGTTTCGCGAGTACGAGCGCACTTCGACGGTGGTGGTGAACGCTTATCTGGCGCCGCGTCTCGGAGCCTATCTGGCGAGGCTCGCCAGCGCTCTGGGAGCCGGCCGCCGCCGGTCCGGCAGGTCTGCCGTCCGCATCTCGGTCATGCAATCCAGCGGCGGCATCACCACCGCCACCCGCGCCGCCCGCGAGCCGGTGCGCACTATTCTCTCCGGACCGGCCGGGGGCGTGGCCGCCACCGCCGGACTCGCCCACAGGCTCGGCCTCCGTCAAGCCATCAGTTTCGACATGGGCGGCACCTCCACCGACGTCAGCCTGATTGACGGCGCCCCGCGCACCACGCGCGAGGTCGCCGTGGGCGGCCTGCCGGTCGCCGTACCGGTGCTCGATGTCCATTCGGTGGGGGCGGGGGGCGGGTCGCTGGCGCGCTTCGATGCCGGGGGCGCTCTGCGCGTGGGCCCCGAAAGCGCAGGCGCCGTCCCGGGACCAGTCTGTTATGGACGGGGCGGGACCCAGCCCACCGTCACCGACGCTCATCTGATTCTGGGCCGGCTCGATGCCGGTCATTTTCTGGGCAGTCACTTCCGGCTCGATCTGGAGGCTGCCCAGGCCGCCTGCGCCGCGTTCCTCAAGGATCAGGCGCGCCGGCTGCCCACCCGTCTGCTCCCGCGCACGCCCCTCGACCTCGCCCACGGCATCGTTGCCGTGGCCAATGCCACCATGGAACGGGCGCTGCGCGTGATCTCGGTGGAGCGCGGGCACGATCCGCGCGACTTCGCCCTGGTCTCCTTCGGCGGAGCGGGCGGACTTCACGCCGCCGATCTGGCGCGCGCCCTGGGGATGACCCGGGTGATCGTGCCCCCGAATCCCGGCGCCTTCTCCGCCCTCGGTGTCCTGCTCTCGGATGTAGTCAAGGATCTTTCGCAATCCGTGCTGATGCCCGTCCCCGGCCACGCGCGCGGCCAGGCGTTCCTGCTCACGCTGGCGCGCCGCTTTGCGCGCCTCGAGGGCGCCGGCCGCGCCCAGTTCCGGGCGGAGGGCTTTAAGGGCCCGATCGAAGCCGCACGCCGGCTCGATCTGCGCTACGCCGGCCAGTCGTTCGAGCTCGGCGTCCCCTTCCGGCCCGGCTTCCGCGAGGCTTTCCAGCGCGAGCACGAGCGCGCTTACGGCTATGCCCAGCCCGGCCGCCGCCTTGAGATCGTCAATCTCAGGCTCCGCCTCACCATCCGGACGCCCAAGCCGGACGCCGGAAGCGTCCGGGCCGCGCCGCCGCGCCGCCATCCTCCCCGGGATGCCCTGCTCCAGCGAAAATCCGTTTGGTTCGGCGGCCGCGCCCTCGATACCGCGCTCTACGACCGTGCCAGGCTTCCGCCCGGCTCCACGTTGGCGGGCCCAGCCGTCGTGGTGGAATACAGTTCCACTACCGTGGTCCCACCGGATTATGCTGCCCGTGTGGACTCTGAAACCAACCTGATTCTCACCAACCGATGATCTCGTCGTGTCCGGGCAGGCGCTAAGTCTTCACGACAGCTCAGCAGTAGAACCGGACTGCTGGCCTTGCCCTCGTTGGCGGGCAGCGCTCCGGGGCGCCGCGACCAACGCCAAAATAATTCGTTGCGAAATTCTCACTTTTCGCCACCGGACCCTTCTTTCATGCCAGCATGGTGGGTCGGGCGACGGCTGACTGGCGATTGGTGATTGGCGATTGGCGATTACCGGCAGTGGTAGCCACGGCGAGCGCTTCTCTCGCCGTGGGCTTTTGACACCACCCTGCAAGTCGCCTGAATCAGGCAGCGTCTTATGACCTCCGGCTCTCAACCCGGCGACGGGACCGGCCAGGCCCCTGGCCGCAAGCGTGGCCGGAAGAACGCCGCCCCGCGCCGTCCGCCGAGCCCGGCGGCGAGGGCCCGGCGCAACGCCCGGCGGCG
>Ga0335085_10002478_pt1 | contig 34336 bp, 41 predicted proteins | sample Lox_Sample_45_FD_206712 | JGI IMG/M metagenome (GOLD analysis project Ga0335085, IMG submission 206712) | Soil microbial communities from Loxahatchee National Wildlife Refuge, Florida, United States - Lox_Sample_4.5 | ecosystem: Environmental > Terrestrial > Soil > Wetlands | place: USA... | reverse complement strand
CTATTGCCGCAACGAAAAAATGGACAACGCCACCTGCCCCAACTGCGGTTTGGGGGAAAAAGAGGCGGTCCTCAAGGCCGCCGACCTTTATTGGGCGGAGGGGCGACAGGAATTGGCGGTGGATTATTACGGCCGTTACCTGGCCCTGGAACCCGGCGATTTTGAGGTAGCTTGTAAAAGCGCCTCCTACCTCTGCGCCATGGCCCGGGAGCGGCGGGATCCCCGTCTCTTCGAAAAGGCCGACAAGCGGATCGCCGATATTTTAAGGGACCATTGGGACTGGCAGGCGGGCCATCAAAGCCGGATGGACCTTTATTTTTGTTTCGGCAAGCTCGACGACCTGCTCGCCGAATACCAGGCCGTGTCGGATCAGGACCCTTCCCGGGCGGCGGCTTGCGCCGAATTCATCCGTTTGATCCGGCTGATGGCGAGGTTCAAGCAGGAAAAACCGGCCGTGCCCGAAAGCCTGAAGGGGGAGGATGCGGCGTCCTTGGTGGTTGAAAGTTTCTGGCCGCTTTTGCTGGCGGTCGTTTTTTCCATCGCCCTTTCGGTGCTCTTTCCCGCGCCATCGCCTCAGGACGATGAAGCGGCCCACAAATTCGCCTTGTTCCAGCAGACCGTCATTATCCTTGCCCTGCTGGGCGCCAGTTTTTACGGAATTTGGAAATACCAAAAGGGAAGCAAGGGTGAAAAGCCCAAGAAGCCCAAGGGTCCCCGCCCGCCCTTGGAACCCTAGGGCTTTCCACCGCCGGATGGATTCCGGGGTCTTATCTCCCTCCACTCGCGCAAAACCGTTTTGATCCAGATGAGGGACAAAAGGGGAAAGACCAACCCGACCATGGGGTTGTAATGAAAGGCGTCGAGAAACCTCCCGTGGAACACGCAGGCCAGGGCCCGGGTCATGCCGCAGCCGGGGCAGGGCAGGTGGAGAACGTTTTTCACCAGGCACAGCGAAGGCGCCGACTCAAAAAAGGAAAGGGGCAGGGCTGCCAGGGCAAGCGGCAGGCTTAAAAGGACGAGGAGAAGGAAGGCCCGCCCGGCATGGTTTTTAGTACCGGACCAGGGGGTAGCCATTGTTGTCCTTGTAGGAGCCGGTCACGATCAGGATCAGGTCCACCAGGGTCCAGATGCCGCAGCCGCCCAGGGTCAAGAGCTGCGCCACCCCGATGCCGATGCTGCCGGTGTAAAAACGGTGGATGCCAAGGCCTCCCAGGAAGATGCAAAGCAAGAGGGTGATCAGCCAGTCCTTGCCCACCTGGGCCAGGCGCACCCCGCATTTGACGCAGATGACCGCGTTGGGGTCGCTTTTGGCGGCGCAATTTTGGCAATAGTTCTTCCCCGCCTTCGGCGGGACGCCGCAGCTGACGCAAACCACGGCCTGGTCGGCCACTTCCTTTTTGCAGTTCCGGCAATACATAGGGCCTCCTTTGAATATTGAACTACTTAAATGTTTTCAACCGAGCACCTGAATTTGTAAAGTTGTCTGACTAACTGGCTTTCTCCATCCGGTTCAAATTTCGCCAGCCTTCTTTTTCCAACCCGCCGATCCAATATTGCCAATGCCCGAAAAATCATGTTTTTTGATTGGAGGGCTTTTTCGATGGGGAGGTTTAAGTAATATTCGAGGAGATAATAAAACTCGGCTTTTGAATAAACGCCCCGCTTATGCGCGGTTTCTTCCGCAAAATCCATCGCCTCATCGTAACCTTTTCTTTGGAGAGGGTCCCGGTAATCGGCAGTATTCGTTATCTTCCGAAGTTCGACCGCCGTTTTCCATGTTTCCATGTGGGACTTGATGTTTGAAAATTCGTATATTTCTTTTTTGTCCAAGGTAATCCAGGCCCGTTCCAAATAACTGGAAGCGTGGCGGTAACGCGTACAATGGAAGGCCACATGCCCAACAACGGAATCTGCGAATCGATTTTCAATTTCTTTTTTTAACTTACTCCACTGCATAAAAGACCCTCGAAAAAATTTTACCTGTTCCCTTTAGAGGCTTGCCTCAACGTCTCGTACAACACGATCCCCACGGAAGTGGAAAGGTTCAGGCTCCGGATTTCCTCGCTGTGTTGGGGAATACGATACAGCTTATCCTTATAGGCCTCGTAGAACTTTTTGGGAAAGCCCGCCGTTTCCTTGCCGAAAATGAGGTAGGCATCCTTCGGATATTCGGCGTCCCAATAAAGCTTCTTGCCCTTGGTGGAAAAAAAGAAGAGCGCGGCCCCTTGGGGCAGGCTTTCCAGAAACTTCTCCCAGGTGTCATGGCGGCGCAGCTTCACCTTGTCCCAATAGTCCAGGCCCGCGCGCTCAACCTGCTTATTGTCCAGGTGGAAGCCCAACCGGCCCACCAGGTGGAGTTCGGCTCCCGCCGCCAGGCAGGTGCGGCCGATATTGCCCGTGTTCCAGGGAATCTCCGGTTCGATCAAAACGACGTGGAACATTTTAGTCCTTTTCTAAATCCTTGCTGATGGCTGACGACTGATAGCGGACAGCTGGTGTCAGGGCGCAGGGGGACCGAAGGCGGCCGAGAAAGTCTCCCGGGCCGTGATCCGGTGCCCTGTGGCCGGGTCCACCGCCACGTGCTCGTTGGGCCCGCTGTCATAGAAGCTGAACTTGCGCCGGTGGATGCGGGGCGGCTTGCGCCCCTCCGAGGCGTCGATGTAGGTCACCACCCAGTTGCCGTAGCTTTCCACGATGCCGCAGTGCGTGTCGGTGTCGGTATTGTCGATGTGGCCCGTATGGTTCTTATCGTAGGTCTTGTTGAAGATGATGATGTCCCCCGGCCGGATGTCCGCGGCGTGGGCGCGGCGGGTGTGCTTTTGCTCCAGGTAGATCCGGATGTCCTTGGTCAGGTTGTGGCCCAGGTAGCCGTATTTGGCGAAGAAGCGGTTCATTTCGGGCGAGTGGTAGCAGGCCAGGACGAAGTGGGAGCAGTCAATCTTCCAGTCGGGGCGCGTCTTCAGGTAGGCCTGGGCGTTGTGGAGGGCTTCCTCCGGGCTGGCCTGGGTGTCGCTGTGGGTGACCTCGTAATACCCCACCGGCGCGCAACCGCCAATCCAAAGCAGCAACAAAAACAAACAAGTTCTTTTAACCACAGATGGACACAGATGAACACAGATGGGCTTAAAGGATTTTTTAAAAAAAGATTTATCCGTGTGCATCTGTGTCCATCTGTGGTTTAGCGGATTAATCATTTTTTTGTGGTGATCCGTCCGCCCTTGGCGATGAGGGCCAGGGTGTTGGCGATCGCCACCGATAGCGGCAGGTTGGCCGAGGCCGCCAGGTATTGGGGCGCCCATTCGGGGTTGAACCTTTCCTTTTCCTTGCGGATGTCCCCCAGGCTGGAGACGTGGGCGTAAGGCGAGAGGATCTGGGCGATCTTGTCCTTGAAGGGGGCCAGGGGGCTTTCCTGGACGTCCAGGAGCGGGGCCGTGCCCAGGTTGAACCATTTGAAGCCCTTCTCCTTGGCCCAGAGCATGGCCTCCAGGAGCAGGTAATCCTCCAGCGCCGCGGGAGCCTCGTGGGAGGAGCGCAAAAGGTCGGTGCGAATCTCTTCCTTGCCGCCGCTTTCCAGGAGGTTGGCGAAAGCCTCGACCTTGCCGTCCCGGCGCACAACGGCCAGCGGAAACCGGCCCAGGTAGTCCTCCCGGAAAAACCCGGTGGAAAAGCCCATTTCGCGGGTCTTGTTCTTGCTCAGCCATTCTTCCGAGACCTTTTTGAGCTCGGGCAGCAGGTCCGGCCCCGCGCCCCCGGGCAGCACCTCGAAACCGTATTCTTCCTTTTCCTTGAACCGCTGGTGGGAGCTTTTCAGGTCCGCCGAGGCCAGGGACTCCAGCTTGAAGTTCTTCAACGGCATGCGGGCTTCCTCCCCCACCTTCACCACCGTCAGGCCCATGTCCAGGTAGAACTGGAAGTGCTGGGGATCGACGAGGAAAAAGAGCACCCACATTTTCTTGCGGTGGCAAAGGTCCCTGAACTTGACGGCCAGGTCTTCCCGCTCCTTGGCCTCCCCCACCGGGTCGCCCAGGACGATGAAGATGCGGCCCTCGATGGCGTACATCAGGAAGGCGTCGTTCTTCTTGTTGAAAGTGAGGGCTTTGTCCCCCAGCAGGGCCAGGGCCGCCGAGGCCCGGCGGGATTTCTTGGCCGCCTCCAGGGCCCGGTCCAGCTCCCCGGGGCTGGGGAATTCGGTCTCCGGCTGGCTGGGGGAAAGCAGGGCGATGATGGAGAAAAGGAGCAGGGACAGGGTGGCGCCCAGGGTGGACCGCAGGAACCTCGCCGAATCCTCCACCACGTCGAAGGTGGTCCAGAGGTCCGCCGAGTAATCCTCGTACCGGTAGTTGAACACACCGGTCCAGATGGACCCCAACAGGACGAAGAGAACCGCGGTCACCCAGAAGGGCGGGAAGCGCTGTTGGAACAGCGAAGTGCGGCGGGAGAAATAGCGGCCGCAGGGCAGGAGGGCCCCGAAGACCACGAGCAGTGCCAGCGCTTCCTTGAAATCAAACCCCTTGAACAGGCAGCCCAGGACGCCGGCCCCCAATAAAACCAGGCTGAAGACGTAGGCCGACTGGAGCCTTTGCTGGAGGCCGCGCGCCGAAACCAGAAGCAGGGCGCCCGCCACGCCTGTGAGGATATGGGAACCTTCCAAAACCCACAGCGGCATCAGTCCGATCAACCGGGTCATGCGGCCCGCCGCCTCCGGGGTGGCGTTGGAGAAAAAGAGCAGCGACCCGCAGAGGAAAGTCAGGGCCGCGAAGGCGTGGGGCAGGAAGTCCGGGGCGAACCGGTCCAGGATCTGGAAAGCCCTCTTGAACCCCTCCTTGTTGCGGTTGATCTCGTAAAGCGTGAAGGAGATGAGGCCGAGCACGAAGGGGATGAGGTAATAGACCAGCCGGAAGGCCAGCATGGCGCCCAGCACGTCGGAAGCGGGAAGGATGGGCGACAGGAGCAGCACCACCACCGTTTCCAGCACGCCCAGGCCCCCCGGCACCTGGCTGGCGAAGCCGATGATCTGGGCCAGCAGGTAGATGGCCAGGAAGGAGGGGAAGGAGAGGGAGTTGGGCGGCAGGAGCAGGTAAAGGGCGGCGCCCGAGCAGGTCCAGTCCAGCGAACCCACCGCCATCTGGCCCAAGGCCAGGGCGATGGAAGGGGAGGGGAAATGCCAGCGCATGATCTTGATCGTGCGCTTGAGGAACACCGCGCTCAAAAGATAGGCCGTGATCGCCGCCACGCAGAAAAGGCCCGCCGAGGCCACGGAGTTGAAGGGCAGGTGCACGGAGGGCGGCAGTTCGGGCGGCTCCAGGAAGAAGAAGACCGCGCCCATGGTCAGAAAGCCCACCCAGAAGGTCATGCCGCAGGTGACCAGCACGTTGGCGGACTCGCCTGCGGTCAGGCCCCAGGCCGAATAAAGCCGGTAGCGGATGCCCCCGCCGGTCAAGGGGGCCGCGCCGATGTTGTGGCTGAAGCTGTAGGCGATGAAGGAGGTCAAGGCGGTCTTGGGGTAGGACAGGGGCTTGTGGATATGCCGCAGGCCCAGCACGTCGTAAAAGGTCAGGGCGAAATAGCTGCCCATGGCCGCGAGGAAGGCCAGCAGGAAGTTGTGGGGCGGGATGCCTTCGAGGTAGCGCAGCACGTCGTCGTAATGGCTGGTCCTTACCTCCCGCCGCAACACCCAAAGGGCGGCGTAAAAGAGCAGCAGCACCGCCAGGATGCTGAGCGTTTGGCGGACTTGCTTTTGGGTCTCGGTTTTCTTGGCCTGTTCCATCAAAATCCCCTAGCCACGGATGCACACGGATATACACGGATAAGGAAACTTATTTTAATAGTTGGAGAAGTCTTCATTGTTTTCCTGAGATTTATCCGTGTTGATCCGCGTTCATCCGTGGCAAATTTTTTCACGGAGCTAGCCTTTCCCTTTTCCACCGGCCCGCCTTGCGTAGGTACACCAGCCGGTCGTGAAGGCGGCTGGGCCGCCCCTTCCAGAACTCGATGGTTTCGGGCGAAAGCCGGTAGCCGCCCCAATGGGGGGGCCGGGGGACGATTTGGCCCCGGTATTTCTTCTCGAGTTCCCTCATGCGTTTTTCCAGGATGCCGCGGTCGGGGATGGCCCTACTTTGGTCCGAGGCCCAAGCCGATAGCTGGCTTCCCCGGGGCCGGGTCTGGAAATACTCGTCCGATTCCCAATCGGGAACCCTCTTCACCCGCCCGTCGATGCGCACCTGGCGGCTGAGTTGGGGCCAGAAGAAGAGCAGGCTGGCGGCCGGATGGCGGGCCAGGTCCCTTGCCTTGTGGCTTTGGTAATTGGTGTAAAAGACGAACCCTTTTTCGTCGTAGCCCTTCAAGAGCACCATGCGCGCCGAGGGGCGGCCCTGGGGGGAAACGGTGGTGAGGGCCATGGCATTGGCGTCCAGGACCCGGGCTTTCAGGGCTTCTTGGAACCACTTTTCGAAGAGGTTGAAGGGGTTGGAGGCGGCTTCTTTTTCGGTCAGGCCGCGGTTTCGGTACTCGCGGCGCAGGTGGGCGATGGAGGCTTTTTGCATGGGCCTAATTTCTCATAAATAACATTGGATTTAAATACGTTCCCGCCCGGTCTCAGCTTGTCCTAAATACGTTATATCTTTACAATAACCCTCCTTCAAAAGAAGGAGCTTTGCCTTTCACACATTTTAGCCGTACTTGGCGCCTTTGCGTCTTGGCGGTTCACTTATTTTCGGCCTGGAGAGATGGCAGAGTGGTCGAATGCGCCTGACTCGAAATCAGGTTTACCGCAAGGTAACGGGGGTTCGAATCCCTCTCTCTCCGCCATTTTATAATTCACTTAAAATTAAAATTGAGTAGCTATGGAAAACTTTTTAGACTTCGCAAAACGTTGGAATCTTCCTCAAAAATCAACTCCTGAACAAAACTTTTCTGCATTTAAAATTAGGGTTTTTAATCTTTTTAAAAATATCGATAATCGTCTTTCAGATATTCAAATTTCATTCTTTTGTCAAATATTAGGAATAAAAGAAGAATGGCATCGGCCATATGGTGAGTTAGACGCAATAAGCACTAACGTAATAGATGCTCTAGAAAATGAAAACAATCCCATCAAATTATTTTTTATTCTTCAAACCATTTTTTCATTGTTGGATTTTCGGCATCCTCACAACGACGCTCTTTATCAAAATTTCAAAGCGATTTTAAATCTTTCGGACGTTAATTTGGCCGTAACTGAAAAAGATGGAAAAGTTATTTTTTATCCACAAGGGGAAAAAAGACTCGATTTTGAATTGGTAGAAGCGGTTTTAAGTTTTCTAAATCTGGAAAGTCATAATCATTTTTTAAACGCTCTTCAATTCTATGAGAGGAAAAGCGGGGCCGATTCCATTAAATCGGCTGAAAGTTTGCGTCGCTCTTTAGAGGAGTATTTGCGATTTAAATTAAAAAATCAAAAAGGTTTAGACGCCAATATTACCGAACTTCTGACTCAATTAAAGAAAGATGGTCGAGACCCAGTAGTTCGGAATGTGATTTTTCAGGTCTTTTCTTACCTTGATAAATACTTCAACGAGAACAGCAAACACAATGATGGTGATATAGACGAAGCGGAAAATGAATTTTTGATTTACCAAACTGGCGTTTTAATGCGGTATATCTACAAATCCATCCCATAAAGAATTAAATCTAGATAAATTCTCTATCCGACTTAAGACTGCCATCCTCCTAAAAAGCCCAATTTCCTCATTTTTTTAGTGCCTTTCCCTGTCACATTCACCCCTTCCCATCCGTCATTGAGATGAAGGATAACTTCGGGTTAATGTGACGGGGAATATTAAAGGAAGAACCTGAGATTGCCACGTCGGCAACCGGCCCAATTGGGCCGCCTCCTCGCAATGACCGCGGTTATTACGACATGGTTCAAGGAGTGGCCAATGGCGGACAAGGACTGGCTGGCGGAGAGGTTCCAGGAGAACCGCCCCCATTTGCGGGCGGTGGCCTACCGAATCCTGGGTTCCAACGGGGAGGCCGACGACGCGGTGCAGGAAGCCTGGCTGCGCCTGACGCGCTCAGACACCCAGGCGATCGAGAACCTGGGCGGGTGGCTGACCACCGTGGTGGCCCGGGTCTGCCTGGACATGCTCCGCTCGCGCAAGACCCGGGGCGAGGAACCCCTCCAAGAGAATGTCCTGGAGATACCCCAAAACTCGCATGCCCCGAACCCTGCCGACGAGGCCCTGCTGGCCGACTCGGTCGGCTCGGCCCTCCTAGTCGTGCTCCGCACCCTGACGCCCGCCGAGCGGATCGCCTTTGTATTACATGACCTGTTCAACCTGCCTTTTGGGGAAATCGCCCCTATCGTGGGACGGTCTGAGGCGGCGGTCAGGCAACTGGCCAGCCGCGCCCGCCGCCGGGTTCAGGGGGGCGGGGAAAGACGGGAGGACGAGGAAAAAAAACGGGAGATCGTCTCGGCCTTCCTGACCGCTTCCCGCGAGGGCAACTTCGACGCCCTGCTCCAGTTGCTCGATCCCGAAATCCGCCTTTACGCCGATGACACCACCGTCAAGATGACCGCGGCCAACCAGGGCAAGGGCGCGCCGCCCTTCCAAAGCGAAATGGGGGACAACCGGGCGATCGCCGAGGCCTTCAAGGGCCGGGCCGTGGGCGCCCAATTGGCCTTGATCAACGGCTCGGTGGGGACCACCTGGATCGGCGGCGGAAAGCCGAGGCTGGCCTTCCTGTTCTCGATCGAGAACGGGAAGATCGCCGAGATCAACGTGGTGATGGACCCGGAGGATTTAGAGGCCATGCGGATCGAGCCTTTGGCATAAATCCCCGCTGAAAGAAGGCTGTTCGGTTTTGCGGGCCATTTGGTTTTGTGGGTACACAGGGGCCTTTCCCTGTGAGAGCCGTTGTACATAGGGGGCTTTTCCCTGTGAGAGTTTTGGGATAAGGGGAAAGTTAGTTTTTAGATGTTTTCTTCAAAGACTAATACCCCCTAACCCCCTTTTTCAAAGGGGGAAAAATCATGAGGAGGTTTACGATGAATATCCTGCTTTGGGTGCTTCAAGTTTTGCTGGCCTTGTATTACGCGATGGGGGGGGCCTACCAGATGAACGTAGGGAAACTTCCGCCGAGTTGGTTCAAGATCGTCCCTAAACCTGCCTGGATCTTCATTGGCTTGCTCCAGGTCCTGCTGGCCTTGGGCTTGGTCTTGCCTCCATTAGTCAAGGTCATGCCCCAATCCACCCCCATGGCGGGCGTCGGGCTGATCGTGGAGACGATCATGGTCTATTTCCTGACCATCAATAAATTCATATTCAAGGCTTTCGTCTGGGTCTTGATACCCGCCGTCCTGGCCGCCTTCGTGGCTTATGGCCGGTTCGTGCTATCCCCGTTTTGACATTTTCCGCCGTTCCACGCCGCTTCGGGCGGCGGGCAGGGTCGTGGCTTTGAACGCGTTCTTACCCTTTCGTTTCACCGCGTACATCAATTCGTCCGCCGTTTTGACGACTTCGTCCGTGGATCGGGGGGCTTGGTGGTAGGTGGCGAGCCCTATGCTGAAAGTAACCGGGAAGCCGAGCTTTCGCACCGCCTGGGAGAGATTCTTCCTCAGGGATCGGATGATGGCTTGGGCGCCCCCCGAATCGGTGGCCGGGAAAGCGATTACGAACTCGTCTCCGCCCAGCCTGGCGATCACATCGGTGCCCCGCACGCTTTTTTCCATCGTTTGGGCCACAAGCCGCAGCAGCCGATCCCCTTCCTTGTGGCCTTGCTGGTCGTTCACCCGCTTGAAATCGTCCAGGTCCAGGTAGGCCACCGTGAAGGGCGGGGTGAAAAGCTTCCCCAGGCTTTCCGGGCTGAAGACTTCGAAGAAGGCCCGGGTGTTGAAGACCCCCGTCAAGGGGTCCAGGCGGGCCTTGGAATATTCGTTGAAAAGTTCCTTCCGGATGAAAACCATCAGGACGCAAAAAATAAGGTAAAAAGACGTCCGCATGGCGGCGTTCCAGTAGATGACCCGGTCGAAAATACCCTGGGGATCAAACTGCGCGTCCGTCGCGGTAACGACGATGGTACAGAGCAGTGAAAAGCAAATGCCCGGGACAAGGCCGAAGAACCAGCACATGAAAGCGATGGGAATGAGGTAGAAGAAAGAAAAGAAAATTTCGGGGCCGGTAACGTAATCCACGTAACCGAAAAGGGCCAGGAGCAGGAAGGACAGGGCTAGGAACAATCCCTTGTTGCGGTTGGCTGAGACGAGCACGCTCATTTTACGTTCCCCGTTGGGCGGGTCGCGCCCAAGCCAACCCCGCCTTGGCGGCGAGTTCTTCGGGTGAGGGACGACGGGGTTCCAGGGTAAAGAGGACCAGATCCCCCGGTGCCATTTTTGCTTTTTTCAGGAGGGCTTCTTCCAGGAGCATGTAATGGAAACCCCTGCGGTAGCCGATCTCCCCCTCAATGCGGCACTTCTTCACGGTCCCTTTGACGAAATACCGGGGCTGCTTGCCCCATATCGTCGCGGGGTCCAGCGGCAGATGAATGGCGATCAACCGCTTATGGCCTTCGAAAACCTTCGCTTCAAACTTCATTTTCTTCATGGATTTATTCTTCGAGGCGCTTGGAAAGCTTGTCCCAGTCCTTCGGTTCCAGGACCGATTGGGCCAGGTTTTGGACGCCGTTGAAAACCTGGGGCGGGGCCTCGGCCTTAAGGTTGAGCAGGAACATGCCCCGCTCGAAGTCGTTCATGCCCGGCAGCATGTAGCGCAGCATCATCGTCATGTCCTGGGGCCCGACGCGGGCGACGATTTTGCCCACCATCTCCCCGATCTCCGGGTCCGAAAAATGACGGTGGACCGATTCGGTGACCGGCCCCTCCTCCAGATCCATATGGGCCAGGTAGGCGGAAAGGAACCGGTTGAAGCCCCGGTAAAAACGGTACCCCTCCGCCTGGGGATCGGCGCTGGCAACGGTTTTAACCCAATCCTTCTCCAGTTCGTCCACGAACTTTTCCAGGCGCTCATGCTCCTCCGCCATCTGGCTTGTGACGCCGGGGGATCTTTCCTCCAGCAGCGGCATCTGCACTTGGGTCTCGTTTTGGGCATGCTCCCTCAGGAAGCGGACCATGTCGGCGAATTCCTTCCCCGCCGCCTTCACTTCCGCGGGGTCCGACCAATCCATGCTGCCCAGCCTCAGGGACAAACCCAAAAGCCCCCGGCGTATCCCCTTGTGGACACCCACGAAGACGTCCGCGCGTTGCTGCGAATCCATAACAGCCTCCGTTATTTACCTCTGGTGCTAGGGTACAATCATTCCCTGCCGGAATAAAGGGAAGAGAAGGCAAAAGGGGGGACCTATGAATGTCGTTTTTTTGGCCATTGGACTTGTGGCGGGCGTGGCTTCCGGAATTTTCGGCATCGGGGGCGGCGTTCTCATTGTGCCGGCGTTGGCCTTCCTCTGCGGTTTTTCACAGGAACAATCGGTGGGCACCAGCCTGGCCGTGCTGTTGCCGCCCGTGGGCCTGGCCGCCGTGTTGGAGTACTACCGCAACGGCAACATCAACGTGAAGGCGGCCCTCCTGGTGGCCCTGGGGGTTTTCGCGGGGGCCTGGTTGGGGGCCCTATTGGCCCATAAGATGGGGGACGCCTGGCTGAAGCTGGCCTTTGGGGTCTTCATCATCCTGCTGGGAATTTGGATGGTGGCGGCCTCCCTCAAGGGGCTTCACCTGCACATCAAGGACATTTAAGGTTCTTGTGAAAAAAATCAAACCGGGATAAGTGGGGGGGGGAGAATCCTTGGGCCAAAGCGTGGAACGGAAAATACGGACGATTTACTTTGAAAAGACCGGCACCCTCTCGAACCTTCAAGTAAAAGAAATCCCCCAACCTGTACCTGGACCAGGCGAGGCCCTGGTGCAGGTGAAGGCCGCGGCCATCAACCCCAGCGACGTTGGGAACGTCTTGGGGAGGTTCCCTTTCACCACCCTTCCCCGCGTCCCCGGCCGGGATTTTTCCGGGGTCGTCCTGAAAGGCTCTTCGGCCCTGGTGGGCCGGGAAGTCTTCGGAACCGGCGGCAACCTGGGTTTCAGCCGCGATGGAAGCCACGCGGAGATGCTGTGCGTCCCGGAGGAAGCCCTGGCCCTGAAACCCTCCTCCTGGTCCTACGCCCAGGCCGCCGCATCGGGGGTGGCTTTCTTGACCGCCTGGCAGGCTGTGGTCAACGCGGGGAATCTCCAGTCCGGCGAAACCGTCCTCATCGTCGGTGCGGGCGGGTCCGTGGGTTCCACGGCCGCCCAAATCGCCAAGGGCCGGGGCGCCCGAGTTTTGGGCACCCTTTCCAAAGCCACCGGCCGCGAAAGGGTGAAACATCTTCCGGTGGACGAGTGGATCGCTTTGGATGAGAAGAAATTGCCGGAGGCGGTCATGGACCTGACAGCCGGAAAAGGCGCCGCCCTGGTTTTTGACACGGTGGGAGGGCCGCTTTTCGAAGAAGGCTTGAAAAGCCTCGCCTTAAGGGGCCGCCAGGTGGCCATCACCAGCCCGGTGGACCCGAGGGTCAGCTTGAACCTGGTGGATTTTTACCACAAGGAACTTTCCCTGATCGGTGTGGATTCCTTGAAGCGGTCCTTCGCCGAAAGCGGGGCCATCTTGCGGGAACTCGTGCCCTTGATCGAGACGGGCCAGGTGACGCCCCCCCGGTTGGAGACCCTTCCCTTGGAGCAGGCCCCGGCCGCTTATGAAAAAATCGCGGCCAAAGCCGCCAAGGAAAAGCAGGTCATCGTTTTTTAAGCATTGTTTCCGCTTTTGTTCGGGGAACCGTTCGATGGCGTAGCGCAGCATGGTGCGGGGCATGGCCGCCGTAGGACCCTTTTCGCCCGGGAAGGGTCATGCTTTCAGCCCTTCCGCCCGTTGGGGCCGATGTCGAAAAGCAGGAAATGGGCATCCTTGCCGGCCTTGAGATCCAGCGCTTTTTCGTCCTCGCCGTAGGCGGCGTCGCCTGCCTTGAGTTTCTTGCCGTTGACGTCCAGTTCCCCCTCCACCATCTGCAGCCAGAAACCGGAATTTTTCCGGGGTTCGTAGCCCAGCTTTTTCCCCGCGCCCAAAAGCGAGGCGTAAAGCTCGATGTCCTGGTGGATCACCACCGATCCGTCCCGGCCTTGTTTGGACCCGATCAGCAAAAGTTTGTCTTTCTTGTCCTCGTCCGAAAAATGCTTCTGGTCGTAGCGGGGCGTGAGACCCGGCTTGTCCGGGAACATCCAAATTTGCAGGAAGTGGACTTTTTCCTTTTCCGAGGGGTTGAACTCGCTGTGGGTGATGCCCGTGCCCGCGCTCATGACCTGCACGTCCCCGGGCTGGATGACCGATCCCGTTCCCATGCTGTCCTTGTGCTCCAGCTTTCCCTCAAGGACGTAACTGAGGATCTCCATGTTGTCGTGGGGATGCCGCCCGAAACCCTGCCCCGGTTCCACCCGGTCCTCGTTGATGACGCGCAGGGAGCGGAAACCGTGGAAACGGGGGTCGTAATAACCGGCGAAGGAAAAGGTATGGTAGCTGTTCAGCCAGCCGTGGTCGGCATGGCCGCGTTCTTGGGACAACCTTAGGTTCATCATGGCGGCCTCCTTTAAATTAAGGACTCGCCCTTGGAAAACTCTGAAAGGTACGCTGTGTGCAGTCTCTCCCCTTTGAAAAAGGGGTCTTTCGGTTTTGTGGGTACATAGGGGATTTCCCCTATGAGCGCCGTTGGGAAGGGGGGGTATTAGCCGTTGCTTAAACGGACGGCAAGACTAACTCCCCCTTGATCCCCCTCTTTCAGAGGGGGAAGAACCGAACGTCCCAGGAACTTAACAAAGTTGAGTAAGGACAAACTAATCGAGTGGAAGGTCGGGCTTGGGGCCGCCTCTTTCAAGGCATTACCACCCGGTAAGTGGTTTCCTACCGATTGACGGTGCTCATGTCCGCGTAACGGGGGCCGGAAGTGACGCCCGGGGGAAAAGCCTCGTCCAATTGCTTGAGGTCAGAGGGGCTCAAACGCACCTGAAGGGCTCCCAGGTTTTCCTCCAACCGGTCCTTTTTGGTGGTGCCGGGGATCGGGACGACATCCTCCCCTTGGGCCATTACCCAGGCCAGGGCCAGTTGGGCCGGGGTGCACATCTTTTCGGAGGCCAGGGCCTTGACCCTTTCCGCCAGTTCCAGGTTCTTCTCGAAATTGCCCGCCTGGAATCGGGGATGACGGCGGCGCCAATCGTCCTGCGGCAGGTCCTCCGGGCTCTTGAAGGCCCCGGTCAAGAAGCCCCGCCCCAGGGGGCTGTAGGGCACGAACCCGATGCCCAGCTCCCGCACGGTCTTGAGGATTTCCTCCTCCGGTTCCCTGCTCCAAAGCGAATATTCGGTCTGGAGCGCGCTGATGGGATGGGTCTTATGGGCGCGGCGGATCGTGGCCGGCGCGGCCTCGGACAAGCCCAGGTAGCGCACCTTGCCCTGCTTCACCAGTTGGGCCATGGCGCCCACGGTTTCCTCGATGGGCGTGTCCTTGTCCACGCGGTGCTGGTAATAAAGGTCGATATGGTCGGTCTTCAGGCGGCGCAGGGAGTCGTCGCAACACTTGAGGACGTAGTCGGGCTTGCCGGAGACGCCCAGGAACTTGCCGTCGGGCGTGCGTTGGTTGCCGAACTTGGTGGCCAGGATCACCTTCTCCCGCCGCCCCTGCAGGAATTTCCCCAGTAATTCCTCATTGGTGAAAGGCCCATACATGTCGGCCGTATCCAGGAAATTCACCCCCAGTTCCAGGGCCCGGTGAAGGGTTTCCAGCGACCGGTTGTCCTCCCGGCCCGCGTAGAAATCGGACATGCCCATGCAGCCCAACCCCATGCGGGATACTTCCAAGCCTTGGCTTCCCAGTTTCACTTTCGAGATCATGCGGCCTCCTTGAGTATCCTTAGCGCTGCACCTTGATGTTGATCATGCCGTTCTTGAGCGACCCATAGAGCCTCACCCACAGGCCCATGTACATTTCCTGGCCCTTTGCGGCGCTGATGTCGCCCAGGTCCAGGATGTCCGTCCAGCCGAAGGATTTCAAGATCTCGGTCACTTGGGCCTTGGCCGCGGCGTCGTTGCCGGAGAGGAAGAGGGTGTGGTCGCCGTTATGGACCATCTTGGGGTTGACCATGATGGGGGCGGCCAGGGTGTTGAAGCATTTGACCACCTTCAGGTTCGGGAAAGCGGCCTGGATTTCACCGGCCACCGAACGCGTTTCGCTGGCCAGGGCCATGGGAAAACCCTTGCTGAAGTCCAATTCATTGGCAGTGTCGATCAAGACCTTGGAACCCACCTTGTCGGCCTCGGCCATCTTGAGGGCTTCTACCGAGATCTGCCCGTGGGTGGCGTTGATCAGGAGTTCGCCGTGCGCGGCGGCTTCCTTGAAAGTGGCGACCTTGCCCTTGCCCTGCCCTGAGGCACTCGAAGGGTTATTCACCTGGGCCAGCCATTCACTGAGGCTGCCCGTCATGTTCTTCTTCTCGTCCAGTTTTTTGGGGTTGCGGGTGCCCAGGACCACATCATGCCCCAGTTCCACCAGCTTAGCCCCCAAGGTTTGCGCCACCACGCCCGATCCGATGATGCCGATCTTCATATAAAGAATCCTCCGCTACTGGGATATAAGACCCGGCAAGGATAGGTGGGAGTTATCGGGAAATGCAAGATGTGGGCAAATGGCGGACTCGCTTTGTGGTCAGGGAATTCCGCTTCTTAAGTCCCGGGCTGACCTTTTTCCCCTGGCGAAGGAGGCATGGTCCTCACGACGTTGATAATATCTGGAATGGAAGGCCCCCTCTTCTTGCGCCAGGCGACATCTACCGCCCAGTGCTTTTCCTGCAGTTGGGGAACGTTATCGGCCGTGAGAACGAGCAAGTTTTTTTCGACCCTTTCGGTCAACAGCCTTTGATGGAGTTGGGTGGGCGATCCCCCTGGATCATGGATGGTGAAAGTGTAGGGCGGTTTAAGCATTCCCCGGTCTTCCCGATTCGTGACGATGATGTTGGTGCCGTTGGAGTGTTCCGAATAAAAATAAAACCATAGTTTTGATTTTTTAAATTCGGTAATGATGGCGCCCGCTTTTTCGGATTCATTGACAAAGGCGAGGTGGATGAATTCGGGCTTTTCCTTTAGGGTGAAAATTCCGGCCTCCTTGAAACCAAGGGCCTTCATTTCCTTTGCCCAATTTTCCACCGTCTCCGGGCTTATCCAAACATGGCTTGAAAGGGGAACGGTATGGATTTCGTCCGGCATGCCACCCATGGTTTTTTCGTGGATTCTTTTGGCGGCGGATTCCAGCTTGGAAGCATCGGACGGGGGTTCGTCGATAGGGGATTTTCCCTGCATAAGGTTTATCCTATACAAAGTTAGCGGGGATTTAAGATAGGCATCGTTCTTAAAATTCAGGAACTATTTTATTCTTCTGAATCTTCCTGCCCAAAACCTTTAAAATCAATCTCAAATATCAATAAAAACCCGGTTTACCCATCGTATTAGGAGGGCAGGATGTACATTCAAGAGTATTTCGGAAACGCCGTTATTGTTCTCTTGGACCGCCTAAACGAAGCAACATTGGATGCGGCTGTCACTGATTTTTTCGAAACCCTACTCGATTCAACGGATTATCGTTCCTTTTCATACTATTACAAAAAATACGGATGGTCCCTGATGAACTTCCAGGGGGGAGACTTGGTCGAGAAACGCAAAGCCCGAATCCCCTCGGATGGAAGTTTTGAAGGGAACCTGATGCGGGACACGGAGGCATCGTTCCGCCTCATCGGCATCCACGCCCTGGAAGGAGGTTATTCTTACCCCCATTTCTTGAGAAGCCTCTCCCAGACCCCTTATCAAAACACCGAGGGACATTGTTGGCTTATTAGCACGGACCGGGAGGAAGAGTGGATGGTGTATCTCCACCGATCCTTTTTACCTTATTTGAAATTCGCCTGCACCAAGCGTTTCCCGGATAGGAATGCGTCCATCCTCGAATTCGAGCCGCCGCTCGACCGGTTTCACGTCCTGGAAAAAAATTTCCAGCATCGGCACCAATTAACGGCGGATGAAGTGGCCGGAAAGGCCTTAAACCTTTATCTCTATTTCAAATTTAAAAGCATTTTGATGTCGAAATCCCAGCCGTCCCACTGGACTTATCAGGAAAAAAGGGACGGGGGCATAAGGTCCACCATAAGTTCTTTCTTGGACTTCAAGGACGCTCAAAAAAATATCCGCTTTCCTTATGATTTTAAAAACATTGAAAACTTCTTGGACCGGATGGATATGGAAATTATGGGTTTAAAAAGGGCCACGGAATTTAATGCCTTCCTCGGCCAATGTGGTTTTACGCCTGAAGCCTGGCATTCCCTCAACAAAAATGAAAATCTAGTTTATTCCCTTCGGGGCGATCCCATGGGGTCTGAAATTCCCCCGATTCCCTAAAACCTTTATTAAGATCTTCCAATATTTGATATGGTTTTTTTCAAGGCTTCCGCTGCCGGGGAAAGGGGGGCCTTCTTGCGCCAGGCCAGGGAAAGGGTGCGCTCCGCCTTGGGGGACGAGACCCCCGCGTAGGACACACCGGGGAACTTGGCCACCATCTGCGGCACCAGGCTGATGCCCAGCCCCGCCGCCACCAGGGCCTGTACGGTCTCGATGCCGCCGCTCTCGAAGACCACCTTGGGTTCCAGGCCCGCCTTGCGGTAGAGGTCGAGCGTGATCTGCCGGAACCCGTGGCCGGACTTCATGAGGATGAAGGGTTCTTCCGCCACCTGCCGCAAACTGAGGGTGTTCTTCCCCGCCAGGGGATGTTTCGCCGGGAGGGCCAGTAATAGTTCCTCGGTCAAAACCGCCTGATGATCCAGGCCGGGCCGCAGGCCCGCCTCGTCCATGATGGCCAGTTCGACCTCCCCCTGTTCCAAATCCCTCGCTAGGTCGGGGGAGGATTCTTCCTTCAAGTGGACCTGGATCTTCGGGTAGGCCTTCCGGAAGGAGGTCAGGATGGGGGGAAGCAGGTGGGCGCCGGTCGTGGGCATGCAGCCCAGGCTCACCTTGCCCAGGGTGAGCCCCGATTGGGCTTTGGCGTCCTCGCGGGCCGATTCCATCTCCTCCAGGATCGTCTTGGCGCGGGGGAGGAAAGTGGCCCCCCGGGCGGTCAGGCGCCCGCCCTTGCGGGTGCGCTCGAACAGCGGCCCGCCCAATTCGTCTTCCAGCTTGGCGATCTGGATGCTCAAAGAGGGCTGGGACACATTGCTTTGCCGGGCGGCCTGGGTGAAACTGCCGGTCTGGGCCACGGCCAGGAAGTAACGCAGTTGGTGGGTTTCCATTAACACACCTTGAACCACAGAGTGCACGGAGTACACAGAGTAAATCAAAAGCCGTATGTCCATAACTTTAAACTATATCAAATATAGAATCTATATCTTTCACAAATGGTTAAACAAGGGCTAGTCTTTCGATGTTCTCTGTGAACTCTGTGTCCTCTGTGGTTAAAAAGCTTTGGAGGTTTTTATGGCAAAAGGAACTCTGTACAACAAGGTCTGGGACGCCCACGTGGTGGACAAGCTGCCCACGGGCCAATACCAGCTCTTCATCGGCCTGCACCTGATCCACGAGGTCACCAGCCCCCAGGCCTTCGACATGATCAAGGAAAAGGGTTTGAAGGTGGCCTATCCCGGCCGCACCTTCGCCACCGTGGACCACATCGTGCCCACCCAAAGCCAGGCCCGGCCTTTCCAGGACAGCGAGGCCGAGCAGATGATGGGGGCCATCGAGAAGAACGTCCTGGAATTCGGGGTTTCCTTCTTCGACTTCAAATCCGGCAACCAGGGCATCGTGCACATCATCGGGCCCGAGAACGGCCTCACCCAGCCGGGCATGACCATCGCCTGCGGCGATTCCCACACCTCCACCCACGGGGCTTTCGGAACGCTCGCCTTCGGCATCGGCACCACCCAGGTCCGGGACGTTTTGGCCACCCAATGCCTGGCCATGGACGCCCTCAAGGTGCGCCGCGTGAACGTGAACGGCAAATTGAGGCCCGGCGTCACCGCCAAGGACGTAACCCTCTACATCATCCAGAAGCTGGGGGTGAAGGGCGGCATCGGCTACGCCTATGAGTACGGCGGGCCGGTCTTCGACAACTTCACCATGGAAGAGCGCATGACCGTCTGCAACATGGCCATCGAGGGCGGCGCCCGGGTGGGTTACGTCAACCCGGACCAGACCACCTTCGACTACCTCAAGGGCCGCAAATATTCACCCACCGCGGACAAATGGGACAAGGCGGTGGCCTATTGGAAATCCTTCGCCTCGGACAAGGATGCGGTGTTCGACGACGTGGTCAATTTCAACGGCGAGGACATCGAACCCATCGTCACCTGGGGCATCACCCCCGACCAGTCGGTGGGCGTGAATGACAAGCTGCCCGAGGTCTCCAGGTTCTCCGCCGACGAGGTGAAGACCGTGGAGCTAGCCTATCAGCACATGGACTTGAAGCCCGGGGCGCCCATCAAGGGCACGCCCATCAACGTGGCCTTCATCGGCAGCTGCACCAACGGGAGGCTTTCGGACCTGCGGGAGGCCGCCAAGGTGGCCAAGGGCCGCAAGGTTTCGAAAACAGTCCGGGCCTTCGTGGTGCCCGGCTCCCAGCAGGTGAAGGCCGCCGCCGAGAAGGAAGGGCTGGACAAAATCTTCACCGAGGCGGGTTTCGAGTGGCGCGAAGCGGGTTGCTCCATGTGCCTGGCCATGAACCCGGATAAGCTCAAAGGAAGGGAGCTTTCGGCCTCCTCATCCAACCGCAATTTTATCGGGCGACAGGGCAGCAAGGACGGCCGCACGATCCTGATGAGTCCCGCCATGGTGGCCGCCGCGGCCATCGAGGGAAAAATCACCGACGTCCGCGAACTGACGAAGTAAAACATCATTAACCACAGAGTTCACGGAGTACACAGAGTAAAGCTGAGGCCGTAATAGATTTAGATTCAAAGAAAAGTCGTACTCTGTGATCTCTGTGGTTCAAATTTTGGAGGTTTGACATGAGCAAGATCAACCAAATCGAGGGAAAGGCCGTGCCGGTCGAGGGCAACGACATCGATACGGACCGCATCATCCCGGCCCGGTACCTGAAGGAAATCACCTTCACCAACATGGGCAAGTACCCCTTCTACGACGAGCGCTTCGACGCCGAGGGCAAGCCCAAGGGCCATCCCTTCGACCTGCCCCAGTTCGCCGGCTCCCACATCCTCTTCGTGAACCAGAATTTCGGCTGTGGCTCCTCCCGCGAGCACGCGCCCCAGTCCCTCATGCGCTGGGGCATCCGGGCCATCGTCGGCGAATCCTTCGCCGAGATCTTCGCGGGCAACTGCACCATGCTGGGCATCCCCACCGCCACGGTCAGCCAGGCGGAGATGCAAAAGCTGCAGGCCCTGGCCAAGCAGAAGCCGGGGACGAAATTCATGCTGGACCTGGACAAGAAGACGCTTTACAGCGAAGGCAAGGAACACCTGAAGTTCGAGATCCACGAGTCCAAGCGCAACGCCTTGGTGAACGGAACCTGGGACTCGACGGGCCTGCTTTTGGCCAACGCTCCCAAGACCGCCGAAGTGGCGAAGAAACTTCCCTATGTCAGCGGCTTTTAGCCACGGATTCACAAGGATTAACATGGATAAGTCGAAAATTCGATTTTAAGAATCATCTGTGTGTATCCGTGTTCATCCGTGGCAATAATTGTTTTTTGATCCGTGGTGAAACATGAGTGAACAAACCTGGAACCCGCAAGATTACAATAAGCACGCCCGTTTCGTGACAGACCTGGGCGCCGGGGTGGTGAAACTCCTGGACCCCCTACCCGGTGAGCGCATCCTGGACCTGGGTTGTGGGGACGGCGTACTCACGAAGAAGCTCGTGGATTCCGGCTGTCAGATGGTGGGTGTGGATACCAGCCCCGACTTCATCGTGTCCGCCCGCACCCTGGGGCTCGACGCGCGCCTCATGGACGGCCAGGCGCTCACCTTTAAAGAGGAATTCGACGCGGTCTTCAGCAACGCCGCCCTGCATTGGATGAAGGACTTGGAAGCCGTGATCGATGGCGTTTGGCGGGCGCTGAAGCCCGGCGGCCGTTTCGTGGCCGAAATGGGGGGCAAGGGGAATATCGACAAGATCGAAAAGGCCACCCGCCGCGCCCTTCGCAAACGGGGCCTGGACAAAAAGGTCCCCGAGCCCAACGTCTATCCTTCCGACGAGGAATACCGGGACTTGTTGGAAAAACGCGGATTTGAAGTGAGTCACATCCAACTCTTTAACCGCCCCACGACCCTACCCAAAGACATCAAAACCTGGCTCAAGACCTTCCGGAAGAACTATCTGGAAGCCGTTCCTCCGAAGGACCAGGAGGCTTTCCTGGAGGAGATCCAGGAGGAGCTGAGGCCCACCCTTTGCGCCGCCGACGGCCGCTGGACGGCCGATTACGTGCGGCTCCGCTTCGCGGCCTTCAAACCAAAGGCAAGTTGAACCACCCCGTTCGACAAGCTCAGGGCCCTGAGGCTCTCGAAGGGCAAGGCACCAAGTAAAGTGATTAAAGTTAGGCTCTTTTGCAAATCGTCTATTACACATTCCTCCCCCTCTGAAAGAGGGGGAAGGAGGGGGAGTTAGTCTTGGTGTCCTTTCAAAGGCTAATACCCCCTTTTTCAAAGGGGGAAATAATCGGTTATCCAGTACGCTTGGTGGTTAAATAGATTTTATGTTTTGATTCGGTTAGGAGAATCCATGCCCCAACTCATCCCATCCCCGTCGGTCATCCAGGCGGCGGGCAACAAACCCAAGCGCATCGAGGAATTTGTCGGCCGGGTCAACAGCAAGACCGAGGGCGTCAGCATCGCCCGCATGGTGAGTCCGGGCGGCTGGGTGGAGCCGGGGCAAACGCCCGAGTTCGACGAATACACGGTCGTTTTGAAAGGCCTGCTCAAGGTTGAATCCAAAGAGGGCATCCTCGAGGTCCAAGCCGGCCAGGCCGTCTGGGTGAGGAAGGGCGAGTGGGTGCGCTACAGCAGCCCCCGGGCCGAGGGCGCCGAGTACGTCGCGGTCTGCCTTCCGGCCTTCGGCCCCGATATCGTCCACCGAGATACCTAAGGCAATTTGAACCACCAAGGCACCAAGGGCACCAAGTAAGTCAAAATCAAAAATAGATTAAAAACAATTCAATGTCTTTCGTTGTTCTTGGTGCCCTTGGTGCCTTGGTGGTTAAATAGTTTTAGTCTTTAGGAGCGTCATGCCGAAATCCGACTACGTCCACCAGCATCTTTCCGATTCGGAGGAATACGGCCGCCTGCGGAAGATCGAGGAACTTTTGGACCCCCGGACCCGGGGCTTCCTGCAAAAGCTCGGCCTGGGGGAGGGGATGTCCTTCCTGGAGGCCGGGGCAGGCGGGGGCGGCCTGCTCCCCTGGCTTTTAAAGGCCGTGGGCCCCGGGGGAAACGTCCTGGCCGTGGACTTGGATACGCGTTTTGTCCGCGATATCCGCCATCCCAACCTGCAAGTCCTGGAGGACGACCTGACCCGGATGGACCTGGGGTCCGACCGGTTCGACTTCATCCATGAGCGCTATGTGCTGAGCCACATCCCCTCCTACCAGGACGTCTTGAATAAGATGAAGGCGGCCCTGAAGCCCGGCGGATGGATCTTGCTCGAGGACGTGGTCTCCGAAGGCTGGATCGAAAGCCCCGACCCGGCGCGGGTCAGGGCCCTTCACGCCATGCACCAGGCCCGGAAGATCGTCTTCGCCAAAAAGGGAATGGATTCCTGCTTCGGCCGCCAGCTGCCCGGCTTGCTGCGCCAGGGCGGTTTTGCGCGGGTCGGTGAGGAAAACTTCGCGCCCATGGACCGCGGGGGCCAGGGCAAGGCGGAAATCATGCGGCTTTCGGTCCTGGGGCTTTGGGACCAATACCTTTCCACCGGCGCGGTGACGGAGGCGGACCTGAGGGTCTTCGTCGAGATGGCCGCCGACCCGAACCAGTCCGCCGTTTACTTCTCAACGGTCTCGGCCTGGGGCCAGAAACCTTAAAGGAACCCGCTTGGCCCTGACCTCCACCCTCTACCGCTTCACCGTGGACCTCTCCGACGTGGACCGCAACCTCTACCAGACCCTGGAATTCCGCGCGGCCATGCACCCCAGCGAGTCCCTGCCCTTTTTCCTCACCCGTATCCTGGCCTATTGCCTGGAATACCGGGAAGGCCTGGAGTTTTCCGCGGGCATCAGCGCCCCCGACGAACCGGCCATCCGCAAGACGGGCCTGACCGGCGGCCTGGACCTTTGGGTGGACATCGGAAACCCCGCGGCCAAGCGCATCCACAAGGCCTCCAAGTCCTGCGGGGAGGTGCGCATCTATACCCATAAGGACGCGGCGATGCTGGCGCGGGAATTGAGGGAGGAGCAGGTCCACCGGCTTGAGGAGATCAGCCTCTACTCGCTCGACCCGCGTTTCTTGAACGCCCTCGGGGCCACCCTGGACCGGGACAACCACTGGGAAATGACGAGGACCGAGGGGGAGCTTTACGTGGGAGTGGGCAAGGAGACGTTCCAGGGCCGGCTGGAAAAACACGATTTAAGCTGAGGCCTTTTTTGGGAAGGCTTCCCTTACAGCTCGTTGAATAGGCTGATCAGGGCGTTTTCATCATCTGAAGTGGCGCTGTAGGAACCCACGATTTGCTGTGAGGTTTCGGCCCCGTTCTTGAAGAAAATACAGGTGGGCAGGCCCGTGATGTTGTAGGCGCTGCTGAGACTGGGCTGGGCGTCCACGTCCACCATGACCACCTTCACCTTCCCCCCCTCATCCGTGGCGAATTGTTGCGCGGCGGGGTCCATGACCCCGCAGTTGGGGCACCAAGTGGCGTAAAACACCACCAGAACCGGCAGGGGTGCCGACAGGACTTCCTGGGTGAAATTAGCGGCGGTGCCTTGGACGATCCAAGGATCGGGGTATGGCGTGGGGACCGGCGTCGGGGTCAAGGCCGGCGTGGGCGTAGGCGGAACCGGCGTGGGAGAAGGGTTGGCGGGCACCGTCGGGGTCGGGGCGGGACTATTGGAGTGGACCGCCAGGGCCACCGTCGGGGCCGAGTATTGACTGGAGCAGCCGCAAACAAGAACCGAAACCACACCCGCTAAGAAAAGCAGAAAGACGAGCCATGTTTTCATTTTTCCCCTCCGTCCTATTCACCTTCTAGACGGGGGGACGGGGATTTAATCCAAACCACTCCCAAAAAATCCAAGTCCGGAAAATCCTTAAAAAAGGCCCTAAATCGCGCCTTCGGAAGGGCTTACTTCATCAAGTTCAAGTACAGCATATAAGCCCCGAACAGGACAAAGGCGGCGCCCACGACGATGGCGTTCCATACTTTCAACTGGTACATCCGGGTTTTGGCCTGCTCAGCCCTCTCCTCGGGAGTTGTCGCCTTTTTCAGGCCGAGGGTGGCGTAAAAATTCCTCAAAACGATCAGGATCATCCCGAAAACGATGAGCACGATGTCGTAAAAGACGGCTTTCATGGACGCCTCGCTTGGATTGCTTTGAGTGGGGGATTAAAATAACCCCGAAATTGGGGAGAGCCTACCTTGGATAGTTTTAAAGATCAAATTCAAAAACAAGCCCTGGAAGCCACCGTCAAGGTGATCCAGCAAAAAATCGAGGGGCTCACCTGCCCGGTCCACCACCAGAGCCCCCGCCTGAAGTTTTCCGAGGATTCGGGCCCCGGCCAGCAGAAGATGTCCTTCGACTGCTGTTGCAATACCCTTTCGGACATGTTGCAGCAAACCCTGAAGACCTGAAAACACAGCTTTAACCACAGAGTTCACGGAGTACACAGAGAACGGCTTAAAATTTAGGGAAAAAATAAATGATTTTAACTCTGTGACCTCTGTGTACTCTGTGGTTCAAATTCTTTTCTTGTCCTTTATTTGAACCGCGACTTGGCCGCCGCCACCGCGTCCCCCAGGGCCTTCAGGGCCTGGTTCGTGCCGCCCCTCAGGTCCTCCCAGGCTTCCTCGCCGGCCTTTTGGATGGGCGTCATTTTTTCCTCGAGTTCGGCGCGCTTGGCCTTGAGCGTCTCGACGTGTTTCTGCATTTCGGCCTTGGCGGTGGCCCCCAGCTTGTCGGCTTGGGCCTGTAGTTTGTCGATCTCGCCGTTCCACTGGTCGATCTGGTGCTTCAACTTTTGCACGTATGCGTCCCTTTTCTCTCCCATAAAATGCCTCCCCAACGCCGTTTATTTGTCTCCCATCCTTATCTTCAATGGCACCCCCTTCCTTTTGCAATGGGGCCCACCAGAATCGTCCCTTTTTCCTTTCCACCTACATGACATGAATCACAAAAGGGCCGTCGATCCTCCCTTAACCTTTCAAAAACGGGCCTTTTGCCCCTAGAATTGTCCCATGCTCAACGCCACGCAAATCCAACAGGCCTCCCTCGCGGTGCGCGAACTTCGCGTGTCCCTCTCCAACTTTTTCCTCTATTCGGCCGAGAACGCCATGGTGAAGCAGTCCCTGGACCGCTTCCTGGAAGTCCTCACCCGGTTGTTCGATGAATTTCCCTCGGTCTCCTTCGGGGAATCGGAGGGCCGCCTCGTGGTGGAAGGGGCTCCCCTGGATGAGCGCCTGACCGGCTCCACCAACATGATCAAGGACCTCTTCCTGACCCACAAGATCCACACGCTCACCTTCGACAAGGGCGTCCAGGCCCCCGAGGTGCACGCCCTCTTCTCGCTCTTGAGGCCCCGGGCCCTGCCCACCGGGGTTTCGCTCTCCCAGGCCCTGGTCCAACAGTCCTTGGGGCACGTCCACGTGAACGAGAAGGTCTTCGTGGCCCTCTCCGAGGGCGAGGTGGTGGTGCCCTCCGACGCGGCGACGGGGAGCGGGCAAAACATGCAGGAAGCCCTGGAGGCCCTGCAGTACTTCCTCCAGATCTTCAGCCGCGTGCGCCCCGACACCAACAAGCAGGAAGTGGCCCGCCGCCTCATGGAAAACATGGGCGCCTGGCTCGAGGTCCCGGAAACGCCGGGAGGCCCCGGCGGCGGCGAGGGCCCGGGCGGTAAAGGCGCGGGCGCCGGTTCCAATCCCCAGCCCTGGCGGGACCTGATGGGCGGCTTCCTGGGGCTTAAGGCCGCGCTGGCTTCCTTGAAGACCCCCGCCCAGGTGTCCGACGCCCAGGTGAGCATGGACGATCTCTTGAAAAAACTGGTCCTATTGGGCGAGAGCCAGGGCGTGGCGCTGGAAGACCCGCCGGCCGCAGCTTCCGCACCGGCCGCCGCCGCGGAGGCATCCCAGGCCGCCCCAACTTCTCCAACTTCCCCAACGTCTCCGGCCACCCCGGCCGCGCCTGCCGAAACCGTCCCCCCGGAACAAGGAAGCCTCTTCGAAACCGATCCGGTCCTGGTGGCCATTGGAAAGCGGGATTGGGACGCCCTGCTGGCTCCCGAACTGGAGGAAAAACTGGGGGAGAAGATTCCTTCGTTGCAGGACCCGGACCAGACGGAGACCATGGAGTCCCTTTGGGAAAAACTCTGGGAAAAAGTCTTTTCCGCCGACGAGCCGACCCAGGCCCTAGCCTTGCGGCAATTGAGCCACTTCCAGTGGAATCGCGTTCCGAGACCCCTCCAACTGGAGGGCTTCCGCAACCTCTGCCGCCTGCTGAAGGAAATTCGCCGCCCGGCCAATTACCCCATAGCCCTCACCCTGGCCCAGGACTGGATCCCCCAGGAACTGGCGTCCGCCGACTGGACCGACCTTTTGGAAATGACCCGCCTTTTGGTGCGCGCCGCCACGCAGACGCCGGCGCGCTTCGAGAAGCAGAACCAGGCCGCCCGCGTGGCCCTGGACACGGTCTTCTGCGAACCCATCCTGGAATCCCTCCTCAACCGGTACCCTTCCGAACCCGAGGAGGGCAACAACACGAGGAAGCTCTTCATCCTGCTGGGGCCGCGGGTGGGCCCCTTCCTTTTCAACAAGATCGAGGAGACCCAGACGGGAAGCTCCACCTGGCTCAAGGCCCTGGACCTGCTGGAGGCCCAGCAAAAGGAAGGCCAGCACGTTTACGAAACCTGGCTCGGTTGGCCGGAAAAACGCGCCCAGCTGGAGAAGTTCCTGGATATCTTCGTCGCCGTCCCGCCCACGGGCGAGCTGGAGGATTATTTCGAGCGCCATTGGAACACCTTCAGCCCCCTGGCCCAGGGGAAGATCCTGGCCTCGGCGCGGCAGTGGAAAAAGCAGGGCTTCCGCCCCTTCCTGATGCGGCTGCTGGAAAAGCCCGAGGCCCCTATCGCCCTGGAGGCGCTGGAGACCCTGGCGGCGGTCGGGTTGGAGGGGGACGGCGAAGCCATCGTCAAGGCCGTCAAGGACTACCCCCCCCACGGCAAGGAAAGGGAGAAATTCTGGGTCAAGGCCTGCGAGGCCCTCGGCCGGCTGGCCGACACCCCCGCCACCACCCACCTGATGGATTGGGCGGGAAAGTACAAGTTCATGGAGCGCAAGATGGGCCGCAGCCTGGAAGTGCGCCGCGCGGCCATCCAGGCCCTGGGGCATTCCCGTTCGGCCACGGTGTGGGATTTCCTGGGATCCTTGCGGGGCGAAGTGGAGAAGGAATTAAAGCCCGACGTGGACGAGTCCTGGAAATCGGTGGGGGCGAGGCTTTCCCTGAAGGACGGGCTCCCCGACGCTTAATCTAGGGATGAGCTTGGTGAGTGAGCCGGACCTGGCGGCTCATGCTGAAGCGCTGTCAGGCTTACGCCGCAACCTGAGACGCAGCTTTTGGAAAGCCTTCTCGGCGGGCACAATCTTTCCCTGCGCAATTTCCCTTTGGCCCTGGGCAATGAGTTTCAAAAGCGCCAAGGTTTCAAGGTTTTTTTCCAATCCCATGGCGTCATCTCCAGGCCAAACTTGGTTTAATTCTCCCTCTCCCTTGCCCAACTAACGCAGTTTTATGCTAACCCAGCGGCGCCAAATAGGTGAAGGGGGCCGCGGGGATGTTGCGCAGGATCGTGAAGACCACCAGGGTGTAGAAAAGCCCCCAGATCCAGTAGGGGTGGATGAGGGAAAGGGGCTCCTTGCGCACGGCCGCGTAGGCGAAAAAAGGGACGGCCAAAACCGCCATGACGTTGTCGTGGAGGGCCCCCAGCAGGTTGCCGTGCAGCAGCTGGTAAAGCGCGCGCGTGGAGCCGCAGCCGGGACAGTAAAGGCCGGTCAAGTCGTGGAAGACGCAGCTGGGATAGGGATAGACGCCGGGCTTGAAGAGATAGACCACTCCCAGCCCCACGCCGATGGCCAGCACCGCGAGGGCCTTGGTCCAGCGGGGATGTTTGCGGGTGAGTTCCATTTTAGCTCCGTAAAAAAGCCATGCCCCGCCCGGTTCCCGGGAAGGGCATGGGAAGTCCAAAAACCTCAGCCTTCAAAAATCAGTGGTGGGCCTGGCTCAGGACTGCCATCATCGTCGCGCCGTTGATCGCCAGGGAGATGACCCAGGCCGCGATACCGCAGCCGAAGGCCACCCAGCACCAGGTCTTGGCGTTCTTGGAGGCGGCTTCGGCCCCCGCCATGTCGCCGGCGGCCACCTTCCCGTTCACTTGGGCCGCGTAGACGATCGCCACGATCCCAAAAGGCAGGCAGCAGCAAATGGTGCAAAGGATGGCCTGCACCAGGTAATTCGGAACCGCTTTCGTTTCTGCCATGTCAATCCCTCCCAAACTTTATTTTAAACCCTGCTCAAAATCCACTCCGGCCCGACGGCCTTATCATCCGCCCGGATGGGCGTTGTGCATCGCCGCGACGAAGCCAATCCCGAAAAGGACGGCGTAAACCAGTAGAACCGCCATGCCGCAGCCGAAGGCCACCCAGCACCACATCTTGGCGTTCTTGGAGGCGGCTTCGGCGCCCGCTATGTCCCCGGCGGCCACCTTGCCGTTGACCTGGGCCGCGTAAACGATGGCTACGATCCCGAAGGGTAGGCAGCAAAAGACGGTGCAAAGGATCGCCTGCACCAGGTAATTTGGAACGGATTTGCTTTCGGACATATCGGATTCCTCCTTGGTTTTCCCGACCTAACGGCTCCAACCCTCAACACGGCTTTCCCAAGCTTCCACCGGCCCCTTAATGGGGATGGTCCAAGACGGCCCCCAAGACCGAGAGCATCAGGTAAAGAACGCCGCCCACCAGGCCGCACCCGAAAGCCACCCAGGACCAGGTCTTGGCCAGGCGGGAGCAGTTCCTCGCCCCCTCCAAGTCCCCGGCCTGGATCTTGGAATTCACCTGCGCGGCATAGACGATGGCCACGATCCCGAAAGGCACGCAACAGCAGACCGCCGTCAGGATGGCCTGCACCAGGTAGTTGGGGATGGTCTCCGCCACGGGGGCGGCCGACAGGGGTTGGCCGCACTTCACGCATTCGGCGGCCTTTTCCTTGTTCGAAGCCCCGCAATGGGTGCAATACATGGTGGGGCCTCGTGTTTATTTTCTGAGGATCGCCGAAATGACGCCGAAAAGGATGAACCCGGTGTAAACCACGCCGCAAAAGCCGCCCAAGAGGATGCCGATCCAGGCGTGCACCTTTCCCTTGGCTTCGGGATGTTCCTTGGCCGCCTTGAGACCCTGCAGGCCCAGGACCAAGGCCGCAATCCCCAGGGGGGAGCCGAGGCAGGGGATCAGTGAGAAAACCGCCAGGTAATAGGCGATCAGGGCCTTGGCGTTCTTGTAGGGGATGATCGTGGAGATGGGGTCGCTGCCGGAGGAAGAGGTGACGGTTTTAAGGGGCTTTCCGCACTTGGTGCAGTGGAGGCTGTCGTCGCCGTTTTCGGTGCCGCATTTGGGGCAGAACATCGAAGCCTCCATACCAGCAATTCAAATATGGGAAGGAACGCAAAAAAGTATCACACAAAATAAAACCCCTGGAAAGGAAGAAAAAGGGGGCTCTTCCATGGTTTTACAGCGGCTTTACCGGCCCGGGGGATGGAGGCTGGCGCCGGGGATGCCCCTTAAGGGGCCGGCCAAAAGATCGTTTCCGATGAATCCTAACCACAAACAACAACCCGTCCCCTTTGTTCCGGCCGGCGGTTCGACAGCGGGAATCCACCGGGCCGTCCGATTTAAAAAGAATGGCTTCGGACCACAAAATGCCGGGCGACAGTTTGGAAGGAAGCCTGACTTTGTCTTATTTGAAGAAAGGATATGAATCATGCGAATTGTTTCCGCCCTTGGCCGCAAATTTTGGATCTTGTCCGCCGGATGCGCCTACCTTTGGCTGGCCGGGAGTTTCTCGCCGGCCCAGGCCCTTCCGAGTTTTTCCAAGCAGACCGGTTTATCCTGTGAGACCTGCCATACGGCCTTTCCCGAGTTGACCGCTTATGGAAGGGCCTTCAAGTTGAACGGTTACGTGGATATCAACGGCCCCCAAATCAAGGACCCCGCCGAGGCGGCCGGCGACACCGCCCCCGCTTGCACGGCGGCCGGGTCAAAACTGGAGCTCAACAACACCTTTCCCCTTTCCCTCATGCTGCAGGCGGCCGACACCTGGGTCAAAAACCCGCCCGCCGGCGCCGCCTCGCCCGATTCGGACGGAAACGGGTACCTGGAGCTGCCCTGCCAATTCAGCATTTATTACTCGGGAAAGATCGCGCCCCAGGTGGGGGCCTACGTGCACGCCACTTACCAGTCGGTCAGCAACAGTTTCGTTTTCGACAACAGCGAACTGCGCTTCGCGCAAAAGTTCCGGGCCGGGGACAAGGACCTGGTGCTGGGCTTGACCCTTAACAACAACCCCAGCGTGCAGGATGCCTATAACGACACGCCCGCCTGGGGCTATCCCTATTACACGGGCAAAAAATATTCCTCCGGCCCCTCCGTCAACACGCAGGTGGAAAGCCTGGGGCAGGCGGTGGGCGGCCTGGGCGCCTACGCCTTCTGGGACAACCTGCTTTACGCTGAAATTTCCGCCTACCGCAGCGCCCCGGCGGGAAGCACCCCGGCCAACGACATCCAGGGTTTCGCGCCCTATTGGCGGGTGGCACTTCAGCGGGACCTGGGCGTCCATTTCATCGAAATAGGCGCTTTCGGCCTGGATGAGCACGCCTATCCCCAGGGCTCCGCCGGTTCCGCCGCCTCCGGCGGCCAGGATGAGTATGTCGACGTGGGCATGGACGCCCAGTACCAATACCTGGATGGCCCCGGCGCCTTCACGTTGAAGGGGCATTTCATCTGCGAAACCACGACTTGGGGTTATTCCCTGGCGAACCCGGGGCTTCCGGCCATGCCGGCCAATGCCTCGGACAATCTGGGGGCCTTCCGGGTGGACGCCACTTATTACTACGACCATACGGTCGGCGCCACCGCCGGTTATTTTTCAACCACCGGTTCGGCCGATGCCAGGCTTTACGCGGCCGACCCGGGCAATGTTCCGGATTCCACGGGCTGGGTTTTCGAGCTCAATTACCTGCCCTGGTCCAACACCAAGCTGACCCTGCAATACGTGGACTTCACGGAGTTCAACGGCGATAGGGACGCTTCGGGGAATAACACGATGATGGCCATGGCCACAGTGATGTATTGACCGGCGAGGCGTAAGAGGGGCGGTCAAAGCGGCAGGAATAGGAGACGGATTGGAATGAACTTGCCTGAGGCGAAAACATCAGCGGCTTAAAATGTTAAGCCCGGGCCAAACCCTTTTGTTCCTACCGGTTAATAGCCCGTTTGCGTGAAGAGGCCGTTGGCTCCCGTGGTACCTGTGCTGCTGCCAGAATTCCCGGCGACATTGACCGTACCCGTGAAATAGTACCCGGAATGCACCGACAGGGTAATCAGGCCTCCCCCGCCGCCGCCCGTATTGGGGGTGAGGGATCCCCCGCCGGCGGCCGACAATAATCCGCCGCCGAAGATTGTGTTGGCCTGGACGTAAAGGGCGCCGCCCGCCCCGCCCCCCGAGACGGCGCTCGTGCCGTCCAACAGAATCGTTCCGTTCAAGGTCGCGCTCACCGCGGTGATCTTCAGCAAGGCGCCGCCGGCCCCGGAATTGAGCGTGCTTCCTCCCCCGCTTCCCATCAGGGTGGGGCCCGCCGAATCGTCGTTCGCCGGCCCGCCCGCCGCCAACCCGCCCGTGCCGCCCGCGCCGCCATGACCCCCGCCGCCGACGTTGGCGAAGGAAACACCGCCCGTCCCGGGCCCCAGCCCCGGGCCGTAACCCGCGCCATAGCCCACCACCGAGGCTCCGGCGTCCATTACGAAAGCCCCCGTCAGGTTCAGGGTCACCGCCGCGCCCGTGGCCGCGCCGCCGGGCCCCATCAGGTAAAGCACGCCGTTGCCGTAGAGATGGACGTTGCCATAGTCGTAGGCGCCCGCGTTAAGGGTGGCGGGTCCGCTGATATTCCAATCGGGGGCGGGAGTGGCGGGGGCGGGGCTGGAAGGAGTGTTTTTTCCACAACCGGTTAGGGTGAACTGAAGGAGGGATAAAGCCAGGATCGATAGGAACAGCGGGGGCTTTTTCATTTGCGGGATTGTACCAACCCGGGAAGGTGAAAAGTAAGCCTGTTAACAATAATTGGGAAAACGAAGGGTTAGCCCCATTTTTCGATAAAAGCCGCTTACCGTAATGGCAGCGATCTATTGGGAATCATCATATCGGATAGTCCCGTTAAGGGAGCCCTTTCCCGGGGCCGGGGAAGGCAGCGGGGCGAAGACCCTCAAGACCCGCCCGGTCCGGGCCTCCACCACGAAAAGCACTTTGGGCGCGAAGAGGCCGAAAAGGGGGTCGTCTATTTCCAGCCGAAGCCTCAACCAATCCCCGGCCTTGACCCGGGCCAAAGGCTCGTCGGCGCGCGGGGGTTCGCTTCGAATCTTCATGGAATAAACCCCCAGCCGGTCCGGGACCACGATGCGGAAAGGCACCGCCTTGCCGTCCCGCAGCTGTGCGATATGGCTCTCGATCAGGCGGTCTACCGAGGGGCCGGCGGCGAAAACCGGGGGGCGGGGCTGCCTGGCCGAGCGGGTTTGGCCTTTCTGGGTGAATTCCATGCGAAGCTCGGTGGGGGTCACCGTCAGCGACCCCTTCTGGTCCAGCAAGTGGTTGTAAAAGCTGAAGGTTTTCGGCATATCCCCGTCCAGGTCCACCGTCTGCTCGTGGAAGGGGTTGTCTTCCTTGTCGATATCGGTCACGCGAATCCGGTCCAGGCCGGGGCTCTTCTCCACCGTGAGCCGCACCGAATAAATCGGTTGAGGCAAAGCCTCGTCGGAAAGATGCTCCCCCTCATAGACCTTTCCGAAAAAGGTTTGTCCCTTGCTGTCCTGGGCCAGCAGCGGTTGGCATCCCATCAGTGCCGCCAGAAAAAGGGCCGGCAAGAACCAAAAGAGGGTTTTGTTATTAGGAAAGAAGGGTCGGGTTCGGGTCATTCTGAGGAAATCATAATCAAAAAAGGGGGCGAACTTAGAAGTTTTCTATGCTCGGGGCCCGCTTTCGAGGTGGGAAGATGGGGAAACTAACAGTCGGCTGAGAAGACAAAACGCGAATGGCTTAACTATAAACTATAAGCCTGGAGTTCCCCGTCAGCTTCTTAATCCACCGTCTTTTTATTCGGAACCCTTAATCGAATATTTTTCCTGGGTTGAGCAGACCCTTGGGGTCGAACAACTTCTTGAGGGAACGGAAGAGTTCCACTTCCTTCGGCGTTCGGGTGTAAAGAAGATAAGGCTTTTTCACCAGCCCGATGCCGTGCTCCGCCGAGACGCTGCCCCGGTATTTCTTAACGATCCCGTAGAGGACTTTGCTGGCCTGGAGGCTTTTCTTCCAAAAGGCACTCTCGGACATGGCTTGCGGTTTGTGAGTGTTGACGTGAAGGTTGCCATCCCCGATATGCCCGAAAACAAAGACATCAAAGCCAGGGAATTTCTTCTTAAAAGCAGCGTCCACATCCCCTAAAAAAGGATCGATGCTGGAAATGGGAACCGAAAGATCGTACCGCTGTTGGACCCCATAACTGGAAAGGGCCTTGGACATATTTTCCCGGACGGCCCAGAAGGCATTAACCTCTTCGGGTGTCCGGGCCCAACGGCCCTCCCGGATAACGCCCTGTTTCTTCAGCGCGGTTAGCCAAGAGTCCCAACCAAGCCGAGCCCCCTTTGCCGCCCGATGGGAACCATCGGCGGCTTGGCTCGGCTCAACCAAGGCTCGTCCCCCGACTTGAGGGCCGGGGGACAGGTGCTCCACCTCCATCAGCACGTAGGCCCCGGCATCGAGGGTCACGGGGCAGGTCAACCCAAAGACCTCGCATACCTTTCCCACGCATTTGCGGGTCAGGAACTCAAAAGCCGCCACC
>Ga0335085_10002477_pt1 | contig 34349 bp, 34 predicted proteins | sample Lox_Sample_45_FD_206712 | JGI IMG/M metagenome (GOLD analysis project Ga0335085, IMG submission 206712) | Soil microbial communities from Loxahatchee National Wildlife Refuge, Florida, United States - Lox_Sample_4.5 | ecosystem: Environmental > Terrestrial > Soil > Wetlands | place: USA... | reverse complement strand
TCCGTGCCTGGATAGGAAAGGTGGCCGAACTTCGCGTAGCCGAAAGTCACGGTCTCGGTCGCCCGCACCGCCACGCCCATGATTGCGCCCGTGTCGGAGCTGACGCCGGAGGCGATATCGACCGCGACGACGGGCGCGGACCGTGAATTGATCATCTCGATTGCGCGGCGCGGAGTGCCGCGCACCTCGGCATTCAGCCCGGTGCCGAAGATCGCATCGATGACGACACTACCGGCTTCGCCAAACGCAGCGTCGAGGTCGGATTCGTCGGGAGCCTGGACGATCACGCCGCCCGCGGCGACGAATTCATCATGAGCCTTCGCCGCATCGCCTTTGAGATCGGAGCCCCACGCCAGCAGCACGGCGCGAACCGGAACTCCAGCTTGAAGCAGGCGGCGACCTGCGACGAGCCCGTCGCCGCCGTTGTTGCCCTTGCCTGCAACGACCAGCACGCCGTCGCGCGTGCACGACGGATGGCGCGCCATCACAGCCTCGGCGACGGCTTCACCGGCCCGGGTCATCAGCGCATAGGAGTCGATGCCGAACTCGTCCTGGCTGAGACGATCGAGTTCGCGGCTTTCTGCGGCGGTAAGGAGGATCATGGAACTCCATACCAACCTAACCCCTAACCCCGTCCCTGAAAAGGAAGGGAAACCAGAACCAAATCGTACACATAGGTTAGCTTCAATCTTCAGCTGAGTGCAGAATCATCCGATGGTCAAGCTGAGCGTCAACGTCAACAAGATAGCGGTTCTGCGCAACTCGCGCGGCGGAGAGCTGCCGAGCGTGATCAAGGCGGCTCGTACCGCGATCGACGCCGGATGCCACGGCATTACGGTGCATCCGCGCCCCGATGCCCGCCACATCACGCATCGCGACGTGCTGGAACTGGCCGAGATGCTCACCGTGGAATTCAACATCGAAGGTTATCCGGCGCCCGAGTTCCTGGACCTGGTCTGTCGCGTGAAGCCGACGCAGTGCACGCTCGTGCCCGACCCGCCGGGAGTAATCACCTCGAACGCCGGATGGAACCTCGCATCGGGTGCTGATTGGCTGCGTGAGGTCCTCAAGCGACTGCGAGACGCCGGTATTCGCACCAGCCTGTTCCTGGAGGCCGATGTGCTCCAGGTCCCGCGCGCGCGGGCCATGGGAGCGGACAGGATAGAACTGTACACGGGACCATACGCTCATGAGTTCGGAACGCCCGAGGGCACGCGCATTCTGGCGATGCATCGCGAGGCGGCGCGCGTCGCGCGGGAAGAAGGGCTGGGAATCAACGCGGGACACGATCTCAACCTCGACAACATCCCGGCATACGTGAAGGCGGTGAAGGGGCTGGCCGAAACCTCAATCGGACATGCCCTGATATCGGACGCGATCTACATGGGGCTGACACGCGCCGTGAAGGCATATTTGAAGGCGTTGGGATCGAAGCCGCGCGTTATGAAGCAAGCCAGAGCTCGAAAGGCGAGACGACCAGCGATGCGGTAGTGGCCTGCCTGCCGTTCTACCACTTCCTGGCCCTCTCCCCGGGACAAGGAAGGGATCTTTCAGCCCAGATGCTTTTGGATGGCGGCGCCGATTTCTTGCGCGATGGTCTGGATGGTCTTGTGGTCTTCGCCTTCTACCATCACGCGCGCCAACATCTCCGTTCCTGAGTAGCGGACCAGCAGGCGACCGCTGCCATCGAGGCGCTCCTCGGCCGCGGTGATTGCGCGCTGGACGGCTGGAATCTTTTCCAGCGGCTTGCGTTCCCGCACCTTGACGTTCTCCAGCACCTGCGGCACCCGATGCATCGCGCGCAGCTCACTGAGCGGTCGCTTTTTCTCGACCATCGCGGTCAGCACCAGTAAGGCGGTGATGAGCCCATCTCCGGTGGTGGAATGATCCATGAAGATGACGTGGCCGGACTGCTCGCCACCAAGGTTGTACGCGTTGGTCCGCATCTCGCGCGCGACCGCCGGGTCGCCCACATCGGTGCGCACCAGCCTGATGCCGGCATCGCGCAGCGCGAGCTCGAGGCCGAAGTTGCTCATCACCGTGGCGACCACGGTCTTGTCCCTGAGCCGGCCCTCCGACGCCATCTTGATACCGAGCAACGCCATCGCATCGTCGCCATCAAACAGCTCGCCCTTTTCATCGACCAGGATCGCACGGTCGCCGTCTCCATCGAGCGCGATGCCGATATCGGCATGTTCCCGGATTACGGTCTTGCGCAGATAGTCCGGGTGGGTTGCGCCGCAGTTCAGATTTATATTCTTCCCGTCGGGATCGACTCCCAGGGAAATGACCTCGGCGCCCAGTTCGTCGAGCACTTCAGGACCGACCTTGTAGCCCGCGCCGTTGGCGCAATCGATCACCACGCGCAGCCCGTCGAACATCACGGTCCGCGGCACGCAGGCCTTCAGAAACACCAGGTAACGGCCGTGCGAATCGTCGATGCGCGCGGCCTTGCCGAGATCGCCGGCGGCGGCCCGATGCGACGCCAGACCGCGATCGTCAAACACCAGTTCCTCGATTCGCCTTTCCGTCTCGTCATCGAGCTTGAAGCCGTCGCTTGAGAAGAACTTGATGCCGTTGTCCTGGAAGGGATTGTGCGAAGCGGAGATCACCACTCCCGCGTCGGCGCGCATGCTGCGGGTCAGGAACGCAATTCCCGGTGTCGGCAGCGGCCCCACCAGCCACACGTCAACGCCCATCGAGCAGATGCCTGACTCGAGAGCGGTCTCGAGCATGTAGCCCGACAGGCGGGTGTCCTTGCCGATCAGGATCTTGCGCCGCCGCGCCGCCGCGTTGTGAAACACATAGGCGAGCGCGCGTCCCAGCTTGAGAGCGGTCTCGGAAGTGATTGGCTCGGCGTTGGCGACGCCGCGGACTCCGTCGGTCCCGAAAAGTTTAGGATGCTTTCCCATCGTTGAGGTCAGTTCGCTTCTCTTTGTAGATTTTGAGTTTGACGTGGTCGGGGCTCTGCTTCACCAGCTGCATTCCGTCGGGAAGTTCGACCTGCAGCGGCAGATCGTGAGCTCCCGGGTCACCGCCCTTCGCATCCACGTAGACCATTCCCTTGGGATCGAGACCATCGAGCCGCGCCGCGGGACCGCGCACGGTAATCGTCGCCTTCTGCGGCGAGAGGCGAAATTTGAAGTCGGTATCGCGGACCTCGACGGGTACGCCTTTGAACTCGCGATTCGCGATAATCTCCGCGATGTCGAGCCGAACCTCCACGCGATTGACGCCCAGATGGACGTTGGTGTCGGGGCTGAGCAAAACCAGGCGCGCCTCGACATCGGAGGATTCGCCCTTCAACTCCAAAGGTTCCGTGTCGATCCTCTGTAGCGCCATCACGTAACGGCTCGGACCGCTCACCGCCACCGTACTCGGCCTGATCTCGACCGCGCTGACCTCGTGATTGGCTCCCGGCTGCCCATCGACGTCCAGATGAATGGGCAGCTCGCGCGTGACGATGCGATCTACGTCAACGTGGACCTCGTCGGGAGTGATCCGGGTTACGCTGGTCTGGCGCGGAATATTGAACATCGAGGGAGACAGCTTCAAGTCTGAGTGCCCTGTCGGCATGCCCGCGAGATCGAGCTTCACCGTCATCCGTTCGGGATCGAGCAGGGAAAGGAGCGTGCGGGGACCGGCGACCTCGATCTTCGCAAAGTCCGGAGGATGATTGACGATCACCAGGCCGGGCGCCAGGGACCGGTAGCTGAGCGGCACCGACAAGGTCTCGACCGCGCCGCGCTGCCCGGCATTCACGAAGATCCAGAGTCCCACTGCGATCATAATTGAAATAACGCGCAACCCGACGTTGCGGCGCAAGCGGCGGACGAGATCTGCCGGACGCAGCAAGCTCGGCAATTTCGGCATCGGAACGCGCACGGGTCTTGATCCTTCGTCCTTCAGCTCGGGAGTGCCCGCAAGGTGGACATAACCTCGTTAGGTTCAACCTCGCGTTGAAGCTCGCCACCCTTCGCAACCGAGATCGTACCATCTTCTTCCGATACCACTACCACCACCGCATCGCTGTCCTCGGTCATTCCGATCGCGGCGCGATGCCGCGTGCCGAGCGCGAGGCTCACGTTGGGATTGGACGACAGTGGCAGCAGGCAGGCCGCCGCGAGGATCTGATCGCCCTTCACTATCACCGCACCGTCATGGAGCGGCGATCCGCGCATGAAGATGGTCTCGAGCAGTTCCGGCGAAACCTTGCTGTAAAGCAGGCGCCCGCTCTCGACGAACTCGTTCAGGCCGTCGTCCTGCTCGATAACGATTAGTGCGCCGATGCGGCGGGCGGCCAACCACGCCACCGCGGTCGCGATCTCCTCGGCGGCGCTGGCCGCCGGAGTGCGCGGCCCGAAAAACGATTGCGCACCGACGCGGGTCAGCGCGCGGCGGATGTCCGCCTGGAAAATCACCACCAGGATGACGAACAGTGAGCCGAGGAAGTTATTGAGCAGCCAGTTGAGGGTAAAGAGTCCCAGGATTTGCGATCCGACAAACGCGGCTCCGACGATCAGCAGGCCGACGATCATCTGCACGGTGCGCGTGCCGCGGATGAGCATCGCGATGCGGTAGATGACGTAGGCCACGATCAGGACATCCAGGATGTCCTGCCATCGCGGCGCAGGTATCATCGGCACGTAGTTCGGCATCGCGAGTTCCCGCGGATCTAGTCGCGTCCCTTCATCGCCGCGGCCATCCGGATCGCCGCGCGCGCCGCTCCCGGATCGTGCACCCGCACAATCGAGGCGCCCGCCGCCACCGCAAGCGCATCGGTTGCCGCGGTTCCGAATTCAATCTCGCGCGGCGACTCACCCGCGATACGGCGGATGAAGGTCTTGCGCGAGGTCCCCACCAATACGGGATAGCCGAGCCCACACAGCGCGGGCAAGGCGGCCAGCAAAGCGAGGTTGTGCTGGGTGGTCTTGGCGAACCCGATTCCCGGATCGATGATGATCCGGGAGGCGTGGATTCCCGCGCGAATCGCAAACCGGGCGCGCGCGGCAAGATATCCTGTCACTGCGATGACGACATTGCGATAACGCGCGTAGCGCATGTGATCTTCCGCGGAACCCCGCATATGCATCAACACCACCGCACTGCCGCTCCTGGCCGCCAGCCGCGCCATGGATGAATCGTAGCTGAGCGCCGTCACATCGTTAACCATCGCGGCGCCATGCTCGATCGCAACGCGAGCTACCTCTGCCTTGCGCGTATCGATCGACCACGGCACGCGCAGATGCCCGTCGAGACGGCGCAAAACCGGAAGCAACCTCCGCAACTCCTCCGCCGCCGGGACTGCGCGGGCCCCCACCGGGCGCGACGATTCGCCGCCGATATCGATAATATCTGCTCCGCTCTCCTGCATCTCGACCGCGTGCTCAAGCGCACGGCCGGGATCGAGATACTTGCCGCCGTCGGAGAACGAATCGGGCGTGACATTGAGCACGCCCATCACCGCCGGAAAATGGATCACCCGTCCATCGTGTAGCCGCATGCGGTCGGGTGCGGCAGCAGGCGCGGATTTCGCGGAGCGTCCTGACCGAGCACGATTTTCGCGAGCATCGGTCATCTCAGGGCATCCGGCTGTGTGCCGGAAGAGTAGCTAGACGAGGACCGGCTTCGGCGGGAGACCGGGCGCGACCGGAGCTTCTTCGTCAACCGGCTTGGGCTTGCCAACTTCGGGAGTGTGTCGCCCTGTTCCCTCGGGTGCGGGAGCGCTCACAGGCATCGGGCGGCCTTCCTTGAACGCCAACGCCATTGCCTCGACCTCGGCCCCTTCAAGCACTTCCTTCTCAAGGAGCCGCTCCGCGACCGCCTGCAACAGAGGCGCATGATCGGAGAGGAGCTGGCGGGCTTTCTGGTACGAGTCGTCGATAATGCGTCGGACTTCGCGATCGATCTCGATCGCGGTGTGCTCGGAGTAATCCTTGTGATGCGCGATGTCGCGGCCCAGGAACACTTGTTCTTCGCGCCGCCCGAAAGTCATCGGCCCGAGCTCCTTGCTCATCCCCCACTCGCACACCATCTTGCGCGCAAGGTCGGTCGCTTTCTCGATATCGTCACCGGCTCCCGTGCTCATGTGACCAAAGACCAGCTCCTCGGCGGCGCGGCCGCCGAACATGGTGGCCAGCCGCGTCATCAGGTATTCGCGCGAGTAGATATAGCGGTCATCGAGCGGAAGTTGCTGGGTGACACCGAGCGCCATTCCGCGCGGGATGATGGTCACCTTGTGAACGGGGTCGGCCCCGGGCGTCAGCATCGCGACCAGCGCATGTCCACTTTCATGGAAGGCAATGACCTTGCGCTCGGCCGGCGACATCACCATCGAGCGCCGCTCCGCGCCCATCATGACCTTGTCCTTGGCGAGCTCGAAGTCGCCCATGTCAACCTTGTCCTTGTTGCGGCGCGCGGCCAGCAACGCGGCCTCGTTGACGAGGTTTTCCAGGTCCGCTCCGGCGAACCCCGAGGTCGAGCGCGCGAGCTTGTCCACGTTGACGTCGTCGGACAACGGGACCTTGCGAGTGTGAACCTTGAGGATTCCTTCGCGCCCCTTCACGTCGGGACGCGGCACCACCACGCGCCGATCGAAACGGCCGGGGCGAAGCAGCGCGGGATCGAGAACGTCAGGGCGGTTGGTCGCAGCGACGAGGATCACGCCTTCATTCGCCTCGAAGCCGTCCATCTCGACGAGCAACTGGTTCAGGGTCTGCTCGCGCTCGTCGTGTCCGCCGCCGAGGCCGGCGCCACGATGCCGTCCGACGGCATCGATCTCATCGATGAAGATGATGCAGGGCGCGTGCTTCTTGCCCTGTACGAACAGGTCGCGCACGCGCGATGCGCCGACGCCGACGAACATCTCGACGAAATCCGAGCCCGATATCGAAAAGAATGGCACCCCGGCCTCGCCCGCGATTGCGCGCGCGAGCAGGGTCTTGCCGGTGCCCGGAGGCCCGACCAGCAGGACGCCCTTGGGGATTCTGCCGCCCAGGCGCGTGAAGCGCTTGGGGTCGCGCAAAAATTGAATTATTTCTTCAAGTTCGTCCTTGGCCTCGTCGATTCCCGCGACATCGGCAAAAGTCACCTTGTGCGTGTTCTCGGTGAGCAGCTTGGCGCGGCTCTTCCCGAACGACATGGCTTTGCCGCCCCCGATCTGCATCTGGCGCATAAAGAATATCCAGAGCGCCGCCAGAACCAGCACCGGGAACCACTGCACCAGCGCTACCATCCACCACGGGTCGCCCTCTGCAGGCTTGGCCGCGATGTTCACGTTCTTCTCGCGCAGGGTCTTTACGATATCCGGATCGTAGGGTGCGTAGGTCTTGAAATGTTCGCCGCTGGCGGTCTCACCTTTGATCAGGTTGCCCTGAATGGTGACCATCTTAACCTGGCCTTTATCGACCTGGTTAAGAAACTCGGAGAAGATAATCTCCGGCTCACGCGGCTGTTGCCTGCTGAAGATATTGAACAACAGCAGGAACATCAGGCCCAGAACGAGCCAAAGAGCAATACTGCGGGAAAACTGGTTCATTCCCTTTGGAAAAAGCGTATCACGCCCGTTAATTCGCGCGCAATCATTCTTCGCGAGTCAGGTAATGTGCCGGGCGCGGAGATGCAGCACCGTTTCGCTCCCACTGGTGACCAGTGCGCCATCGCCACGAGCCAGTCCCGGCAACCACACGATCTCCGAACCCATCGTCACCACCGGAAAAACCGTCCTTTTCCGCGCCGGCAGCTTCCGATCGATAAACACCTCTTTCACCTTGCGCGTGCCGCTGAGGCCAAGCGGGCGAATCCGATCACCGGCTCTGAAATTTCTCGCCGTGAGCCCGCAAGCCGCGATCGCGCGGACATCGAAGAGCGCTTCCTGATTGGTTGCCGGCATCGCGGTGTCAGCGGAGGCTCGAACAGTTGCTTCAAAGGCCACCCCGGCCGGCGCGACCACCGTCGTGCCTTCGAACGCGATTGGCACGGAGAATCCGTCGTGAACGAGTCGGGCCATGCTCACGAGCCGGAGCCGATCGTATTCGCGGACGGCGCGCCACCGGCCCGGAAGTGAGACTTCGCCATTGGCCGGCCCCTCCAGACAGAGATCGACCAGTGCCGACAGATGCTCTCGAGTCAGCCGACGGAGACTGCCCAACCGTCCGGCGAGATGAAGCCTGAGAAGCGGAACACGCAGTGCGGGATCGAGCGCCGAGAAACGACTGATATCGAGTTCTTCCCCGGGAAGCGCGATCGAGGCCAACTCGCGCGCGGCAGCACGTGCGAGAAACGAATCGACGGCCTGCATTTCTTGCGCAAGCGCGGCGAGCCGTTGCGATACGCCCGGCGCGTAGTCGCGATCGAGACTCGGTAGCAGGTCGTGCCGGATCCGGTTACGGAGAATCGCGGTGGAGGCGTTGCTCGTGTCGGTGACGTAGGTCGCACCTGAGGCATCGAGGTAGTCGAGAATGTCGCGACGCGTCAGCGAGAGCAGCGGCCGAATGATCCGGCCCGGACCTGTCTCTGCCATCGCGGCAAGGCCCGCGACTCCCGCGCCGCGCAGCAGGCGCATCAGCACGGTTTCGGCCTGGTCGTCGGCGTGATGCGCCAGCGCGATGTAGTCGGCGCCGCTTTCCCCAGCCACGAGTTCGAGGAACTCGCGGCGAATGTCGCGCGCCTTCTCCTCGAGGTTCGGCATTCCCTGCCTGAGCGCCCCGGTCCGATCGACCTTCAACTCGACTCTCAATTGTTTGCATCGATCTCGGCAGAAGGATTCGTCGCGATCGGATTCGGCGCCTCGCAACCCATGATTCAGGTGCGCCGCGGCGATGCGCAGGTCGAGCGACTCGCGCAGGGAAGCAAGCGCATGAAGCAGGGCGACCGAGTCAGGACCGCCTGACAGCGCGACCAGAATCGACGCGCCCGGGCGCACCGCGGCTCGCGCAAGCGCGCGCTTGACCTCGGCGAGAAAATTCTTGCGATGCCGCTGGCTCATCCCGTTCAAAGCGTATGCGCCCCGTTATGGTGGGGCAACGCGGGTTGCCTAGCGGCCAAGCCGCTCGAGGAGGTTCAGGATGATCCCGATACCGGGGAGGTTGACCTCGAGTTCCTGCTCCAGGGTTCTAATCAAGCGAGCGCGCTCAAGGGCGGCGTCATCGTAGAGCGGCTGCCGCACTCCGGACGACTCAAGCAACCGGGCGGGCACCAGCAAATCTTCGTGCTCCCAAATCGAAAGCTGGCGCTCGCTAACCCCGACCATCGCGCAGAACGCACTGCGGCTGATCAAAACGTTGTGAGTGCCCCGCGTTCGAACCGACTTGCGACTTCTGCCCGCCATCGTCAGCTCCGGACCCTCAATTCCGCACGCGGGTCGGTAACGCCGCGCGCGCGACGACGCTCGGCAAGCTGCTCCATCAGCTTGCGTTCTTCATCGGTCAGGTCGGTCGGCGCGAGAACTTTGAGTTCGTAAAGAAGATCGCCGGCGGATTCCTTGCCGCGGCTCGGGATTCCACGGCCGCGCAGTCGCAACACCCGCCCGGTCTGCGAACCTGAAGGAATCTTCAAGGAGACTTTTGCGCCATCTGCAGTGGGCGCGGTCACTTCCGCACCCAGCGCGGCCTCATAGTCCCACACCGGCAATTCGCATCGAACGTCACGGCCGGCGATGGCGAACGGAGGCTGCTCGTCGATTCGAACCGTGAGAAACAGGTCGCCGTTCAGCTCGGGTCGCGTACCGCGGCCACCCTGCCCCTTGAGCCGCAGTTGGGTGCCGTCGGTAACGCCGGCAGGAATCGTGATCTCAAGGGCACGCGGCGTCGGGATCACCCCGGAACCGCCGCAGGTCGGGCAGGCATGCGCGGACTGGATGATCCTGTTCTTGCCCTGGCGCTCTTCAGTCGTAGTGATTCCGGAGCCACCGCAAGTGGCGCATTCGTCCTGCGCGACCATCTCGAGCCGGCGCTTCGCGCCCTTTATCGCATCATAAAGTGTTACTTGAACTTCTGCCCGGAGGTCGGGCGCGCGTACCGGTTCGGCCGAAAAGCCGAATCCGCCCCTGGGAGAGCCTGCGTGAAAGCCTCCACCGCCTGCGCCGCCAAAGAATTGTTCAAAGAAATCGCTGAAGTCTCCGCCATCGAAATGGGCCGCGTGACCGCCGCCCCGCCCGCCTGCAGCCGCCTGCTCGCGGGCATAGCGGCGCATCATCTCTTCCTGCGAGATGCCGTGTTCCCAGTCCGCGCCCAGTTCGTCGTACTTTTTGCGCTTGGCCGGGTCGCTCAGGACCTGGTAAGCCTCGTTGATCTGCTTGAACTGCTTCTCGGCGTCCTTGTTGCCGGGGTTGACATCGGGATGGTGCTTGCGGGCGAGTTTGCGAAAGGCGCTCTTGATGTCGGCATCGGTGGCGGTGCGTTCGACACCGAGAACCTTGTAATAGTCGCGAAACTCCATTCGGATGATCCGTATTCAAAGATGCGCACGATTCCGCGCCGCGCAAGTCTAGTAGAGAAAGTTGGGAGTGTAGAAGCGCCCTCAAGACCCGGGCGATTCATCTGGCTCACCCGGAGAAATCGCCTTCAATCGCTTCTCGAGCGCATCCAGCTCAGCGTGCAGCAACGCCTGGCGCCGCCAGATGAATGCGACGTACAGGAAAATCGCGATGAAGATGATGCTGTAGGCTGCAAACAGGAAGCCGAAGTGATCCATCGAATCGTCCCTGCGTCAGGCCGCCCCCACGCGAAGGCGCGCGATCGCTATCTCGCGCGCCGCCGCGTTCAGGCGTGAACGCATTCTGAGTTCCGAAAATCGAAGCATCAAGAGCCACGCGAAGAGCAGGGTGAAGGCCGCCAGGGACACCAGCAGCGTCACGACCATCCGCATATCTTCAAGGCCGTGGCCGCCCTGGCGCGTGACCAGCACCGCGGGATGGATGGTTCGCCACAGTCGCACCGAAATGATTACGACCGGCACATCGAGCGCGGCCACGATTCCGATCACGGCGCCATAGCGCGCAATCTGCGGAGAGTCATCGGCCATCGCCCGCAGCATCAGGTATCCGCCGTACATCAGCCACAGAACGAAAGTCGTGGTGAGGCGCGAGTCCCACGTCCACCAGGTTCCCCAGATTGGCTTTGCCCACAGCGACCCCGTAATCAAAACCAGCGTGCAGAAGAGCATCCCGACTTCGGCCGCCGCATATCCGAGATCGTCCCAGATTTGTCCGCCGAGCCACAGGTAGAAAATTCCCGCGATCGCGACCAGCCCGAACGAAGCGAACGCGACCCACGCGCACGGCACGTGAAAATAGAAGATGCGCTGGACGATGCCCTGGTCGATCTCGGTCGGCACCCACATGAACACCAGGTAAAGCGCGATCAGCATGACGACGAGCGTCAGCCCGCCGAGCGCATTCTGAAGCGGTTTGGCCATCGCCCTACTCTTCTCCCACCACGTGCTCGAAGAGCAGGTAGCCTGCCGCCACGAAAAGGACATCGAAGGCGGCCAGCACTCCGAACCATTGGCCCGCAGCCGCAAACTGAGCGCCGGACAAGGCCGAGGCGCTCGCCTTTACACCCGCGATCAACGCCGGCACGAACAGCGGAACAATCAAAATTGGAAGCAGCAGCTCTCCCCCGCGGGCGCGAGCGGAGATGGCAGCCAGCAAGGTCGCAAGCGCGGAGAAGCCCAGCGCGCCAAGTAGCAGGGCGACCGACAGCGTCCCGAACGCGTTCGAAAATTCCAAATTGAAAAACAGGATCGCGAGGATCATCGCGGCCAGCGCCGCACCCAGCATGAAGATGAACGCGGCCGCGAGCTTGGCGGCATAGAGCGTCGCGCGATCTACCGGGCTCAGCAGCAGCGCGCGAAGGCACCCGTTCTCCTGCTCGGCAAGCATCACGCGCGTCGCGCCGAGCATCCCGGCGAACACCAGCGCGACCCACATCGCGCCCGCGGCGGCGTCGGATCCGCCGGCAATCGCTCGATCGAGCGCGAAGGCCAACACGACCAGGACCAGCAAAGCGAGCGATACCAGCGCGGTCGTCGTGCGCCCGCTGCGCAGCTCGAGCATCAGGTCCTTCCGGAGGATGGCGGCGAATGGCCTCATGACGACCGCGGCCTCAGGAGAGAACGCAGACGTCCGCCGCGCCGAACTTCCTCTTTCTCCTCCAGGGGCGCGACTTGCCCGCGCACGATTTCGTAGAGATCGAAGGCGACGTCGTCGATTTCAAACGGCTGATGCGCCGTCGCAAGCACCGAGCATCCCTCGTCGAGGGCGGACTTGATGAGCGACCTGATGCGCGCGCTGCCATCCGTATCGAGGGCCGCGAAAGGTTCGTCGAGCAGCAACAACGAAGGACCGTGGATCATCGCGCGCGCGACGGCCAATCGCTGTTCCATTCCGCGCGAGAACGTACGCACGCGTTCCTTGCCGAAGTCGGCAAGGCCGACCCGCTCCAGCCACGAATCGGCCGCCGCGGATGCGTCCGCGATTCCGTAGAGGTCAGCGTAAAATTCCAGGTTCTCCCGCGCGGTCAGGCTGGGATAGAGGAAGCTCTGATGCGACACCATCCCGATTCGACGGCGGTAGCGAGGACTGAACCGCCGGGTGTCCTCGCCAAACACCAGCGCATAACCGTCACTCGGCGCGACCAGCCCGGAAAGAATCTTAAGCAGGGTCGATTTGCCTGTGCCGTTGCCCCCGATCACGATCGCAGCCGCGCCCGGCAGCAGGCGGAACGCGGTGTCGCGCAACACGGGTGCGAGGCCGAAGGTTTTGCCAAGCGCGTGAGTCTCGATGACCGGCGCCGCCATCAGTCCGCCCGCGAGGTGGCCCGATCGCGCGGTTTCAGAGTCGTGCCGCATTCGCCGCAGAAATTCGCGCTGTCCAGTGCGCGCGCGCCGCATTGCGGGCAGAAATTGACATTGCGTTGAGCGCCGGACGAACGCGGAGCTGCTCCTGCCGCCCGAGCCGAATCGATTCGGCGCACGGGGCTCTTGCCGCGCGCGGCCTCGCGATCTTTTTCCAGCGCCGCCATCGCGCTCAGCGCGCGCTGCTCGAGCGCATCGCGAAGCGACCCGTAATCGGCGTCGGAAAGCTTGCCCATCTCGCGGTCGAACTCGAGTTCGCGCAGCCCCTGTACCGCCAGCCCGCGCTCGTGCTCCAACCGCTCTCGATCGAGTTCAGACTCGCCCTTGCGCCGGGCTGGAAAGAATCCGCCCGCAAGAGGAGCCGCGACGAACAGCGCGACGGCTGCGATGATCAGGGCGGCGGCGAGGTATGCCACGGTCAGGTGCGCTCCCGAAGTTCGTTTTCGAGGCGACGTTTCAGGTCAGGGTCGAATTGCGATGAAGCTGCTTTCGCGGTCGAGTTGCCCGCGGACTGCTTCGCGGGACGATCGTGCCATCGACTGGTCGTGTAAAAGATCAGCGCTCCGCCAAGCACGACCGCGACAAAGGGCATGACCCAGGCCAGGATGTTGAAACCTTCCGTGGTCGGCGCGGACAGAACCTTCTCCCCGAACTTTGCGCGGTAGAATCCGATGATCTGGCCGGCCGATTCGCCCTTGGCAATCTTCGATTCGATTTGCTCGCGCACCGGCACCGAGAAGCTGCAGGTCGGATGATTGCAGTTGGCGACCGTGAGGCCGCATCCGCACTGGCAGGTGAGCCCCTGGCTGATACCCGCGAGCGTCGGCCGCTCGGCGGCGCCGGCGTGGAAATCGCCCCCGACCGAGAGCGAAAATGCGAGTGCAAGGACCAGCGCGGCGGCAATGTTGATCGACAGCCGCGGCACTTCAGTCTCCGCCGGGCGCGGGATCGCCAATCACTTCTCCCGCTCCGACCCCGCGCAGCGTAGCGGCGATAGCGGCGCGCTCGCGGACGTTCGGCCACATCACCACCACGGTGCCGATCACCATCAGCAAGCCTCCCGCCCAGAGCCAGAACACGAGCGGAGTGAGGAACACCTCAAAGGTGGCCTGCGTACCGTTGTCGTCGAGTCCGGCAAGAACCACGTAGAGGTCTGACAGCGGCGTGGACCTGATCGCCACGCGCGTCGCGGGCTGCTGCTGGCGTTTGTAGAACAGCTTGGCGGGCGCCATCTCGGCGACTTCGTGGCCGTCACGCATCACCACGATGTTGGCGATCGCGCTCTCGAGGTGAGGCGTATTGATCGGCAGAACTCCGTTGTAGCGAAGCTCGTAAGGGCCGACCGCGAAGCTCTGGCCGGGATTCACGGTCTTCTTCACTTCGGTCTTGAAGAACGACGAACCCACGATCCCGACGAACGCGACGATGACGCCGATATGGATCATGTAGCCGCCGTAGCGCCGATTGTTCTTCGCGACCAGGTTGACGAGTGCGGTCGCGGGCGTCTCACCGACCAGGTGCCGCCGCGCCGACACGCCGCGACGGAACTCCACGATGATCGTGCCCATCACGAACGCCGCCACCGACAGCGCCATGAGCACGTACCACGCGCGAATCCCGTAGGCGAACGCGACGAGTCCGGCTGAAACCCCCAGCGACACCGGAGCAGCGAAGCTTCTAATCAGGTTGCGCGGCGTGGTTCGCCGCCAGGCAATCAGCGGCCCGACACCCATCAGGAACATCAGCGCAATCGCCAGCGGACCGTTGACCTGGTTGAAGAACGGCGGACCGACGGTGATCTTCACGCCGCGCACGGCTTCGGAAAGCACCGGGAAAATCGTTCCCCAGAAAACCGCGAATGCGATTCCGACCAGCACCAGGTTGTTGAACAGGAAGGCGGCTTCTCGCGACAGGTAGGATTCAAACTCCGCCGGGTTGCGCAGATCGCTCGAGCGGAAGATCAGCAGACCCGTGTACACGACCACGACAAAGATCAGAAAGCTCAGGAAGTACGGCCCGAGGCCCGATTGCGTGAATGAATGCACCGAGGAAATAACCCCGCTGCGCGTGATGAAGGTGCCGAAGATCGTCAGGCCGAAGGCGAGCCCGATAAGCGCGAGGTTCCAGACCTTCAGCATGTCCTTGCGCTCCTGGATCATCACCGAGTGCAGGTACGCCGTCATTACCAGCCACGGCATAAAGGCCGCGTTCTCGACGGGATCCCAGGCCCAGTAGCCGCCCCACCCCAGCACTTCGTAGGCCCATCGCGCGCCGAACATGTTGCCGAGCGTAAGAAAGAACCATGAGAAGATCGCCCATCGACGCGTCGAGCGAATCCAGGAGTCGTCGAGCTTGCCGGTGATCAACGCGGCGGCGCCGAACGCAAACGGCACGGTCGCGCTGACGTAGCCGGTGTAGAGCGACGGCGGATGGATCGCCATCCAGTAGTTCTGCAGCAGCGGGTTGAGATCTGTCCCCTCGGCCGGCGCAACCGCCAGCAAGTCGAAGGGGCGCGTCACGAAATTGAGCATGCCGAGGAAGAAGATCGCGACCACGGCCAGCACCATCATCCCGTACGGAGCGATCTCGGGATTGCGCCTGCGATTCTGGAACGCCGCGATCGAGGTGAAGATCGAGAGCAGCCACGTCCAGAACAGCAGCGAACCCTGCTGTCCTCCCCACAGCGCGGTGAACTTGTAGGCGGTGGGGAGCGTGGTGCTCGAATATGCCGCCACGTATTCCAGCGAGAAATCCGACGTCAGCAGCGCCGTCCACAGGTTGATCACCGCAAAGGTGACCATCGCGCACATCGCCCACAAAGCGTGCCGTGCACTGGCGAGAAACTCCGGGCGGTTGCGTGTAACGCCGTAGAGATTGGCGCCGATCGAGTAGATCGCGAGCACCAGCGCGACCAGCAGCGATAATCTTCCGAGATCGGGCATCGGCTACCTGTCTTTCTTCGCCTGGTACTTGGAGGGGCAACTCGTCAGGACCTGCGTCGCCGCAATTTCACCCGACGGCAGCAATTTCCCCTCGACGATCACGTCACGGCCTTCGGCGAACATGTCGGGCTTCGGCTCTCCTACGGAAGTCACATTGAAAGAAGCCGGATCGGTGACGGAAACGGGAGTGACTGCTCCGTCGCGCGCCGGCTCCGGGATGGGAACGATTGCGAACTTCAGGGTCAGGGAAGATGGGTCCCACGCGATCGTTCCGGCCTTGACCCGGCCTGCCACCCGCAGCGACTGGCCATCGAGTTCCGCCTGCCGCGCCGCGACCTCGCTGACCGTCAGGTAGTACTCGGAAGTGTTGCGGATAGCGGTGACGATCAGATAGCCGATCGCGCCGACGATCAGCATCGATCCGATCACAAAACGAAGCCTTATGCGCATAGAAACCCGAACCTGAGCAATTCTTTCAGGCTATGCCCTGACGGGCAACTGGCGAACAGGACCACGGCGGGAATGAGATTTCCCGCTAGTCCGAGTCTGCTTCCCGCGCCTGATGCGGTCCGAAGGCGACGCCGCGTTTGCTCTCGCGGATAAACGCGAGCATCTCGGCTACCTCCGATGTAACGGAACCCGCAGCTTCGAGGCGTTCCATCGCAAGCCTCAGGTTCTGGCGCTCACCGAACAAGGCCACGAACGCGTGGCGCAGCGCATTTATCGCCGGAGCCTTCATGCCGGCGCGCTTGAGCCCGATCGCATTGATCGCCCGCAGGGTGTGATCGCCGTCCACGATGCAGAACGGCGGGATGTCGCGGCTCATCCGGCAGCCGCCGCGAGTCAGCGCCAGCCTGCCGATGCGGCAGAATTGGTGAACGACGCAATTGCCGGAGATCAGCGCGCGATCGCCGACGTGCACCCATCCCGCGAGCAGCGTCCCTCCCCCGATGATGATCTGGTTGCCGATGCGGCAATCGTGCGCGATGTGCGCATTGTGCATCACGAAGTTGTCGTTGCCGACGATCGTGATCTCGCCATCCTCGCACCCACGATGCACCGTCGAGCCTTCGCGAAAAACGTTGCGATCGCCGATCCGCAGCTTGCGCAGCGACCCCGTGTACGCGAGATCCTGCGGTTCATCGCCAATCACGGCGGTCGGATGAAACACGTTGTCCGCTCCGATTTCCGTGTCGCCGAGGATGGTCACGTGACCGATGAGTCGCGTGCGCGGACCAATCGCGATGCGGCCGTCGAGCAGGCAGAACGGCCCCACTTCGACGCCGGCAGCCAGCTGCACATCGGGGCCAACTACCGCGGACGGATGGATGCGCGGAGCCGAATCAGCCGTCGTGCTCATCGCTCAATGAAGAATTTTCGGCTTCGGGCGGTCGTCGGGATGTTCCTTGTCGTCGACCTTGCCGCCGGCAATGCGGTAGTCGCCGCTGGCCCACGTCCCCAGGTCAACCAGGTGGCAACGCTCCGAGCAGAACGGCCGGAATCGGTTCTCCCTGGACATGTCCACCAGCTTCTTGCAGATAGGACAACGCATCGTCATTTGGAAACGTGCCAGATAGTCGGACGGTGCGCAACGATGATCGCAGGCTAAAGCCCGCGGCATTCGAATGGTTACATCGCGTCGGAAGGAAATGCCTGGAGCAGCACCCCATTCTTCGTGATCTTGACGCACTGAACGGAGTTGCGCTCGAAGTCGGGATCGCACAGCGGCTCCTCGCTGCCGGGACATCGATAGAGGCTCGGCTCCAGGGTCTCGCACTTGGCTAGGTCGAACTGCGCCATCGCCGTCTTCTGCTGCGCCGTCTCCTGCGGCGGGGTTCCCGTTGAGCACGCACAGATGCCGAGAAGCGCGATACTTGCGGCAAGCAGAAACCATCTGCGTACGACTACGATCATCGCTCCATCTCGGCCTAAACGCGCGGATCGATCAAGGGAACAAGTTTTGCGCGACGTTGAACGCCTAGAAGACAGGCTCGCCCCGGCATTTGTCGGAACCGCCCGAATGGCGAAACGTCCCCGTGCGCGCATCGTATGCATAGCGCTTGAAATCGCAGTATTCGCTGCCCTTCGCCGGCCCCTTGTAGACGATTCGCCATTCGATCTGGAGATGCGTCTTGCCGCTGGCGATGTCCTGGTACGAATCGGGGGTGAAGTAACGATAGAAGAAATGATCTACCTCGGGAGGGATGCTGCCGGTCTCCGTCACGTTCATCGCATCGGCGATCGGATCCGGCGCGACCTTCCCGTCGAGCCAGGCGTTGACGCTGACGATGGCATCCACGGCAGGGATCTTGCCGAAATTCTTGTACAGGATCGCGACATACGGTTTCTGGCTGCCCGTGTCCTCGAACTCCAGCTTCGCGATGCCCATGAAGGGGCGGTCCGCCGTGGCAAACACCAGGCTGGTGATGGTCGCCGTGCGCCAGGTGGCGAACGCGCTGAAGCCGGTCGCGACTACCATCAGGAACGCCATGAAGTCGGCGAAACCGATCGCGCGGGAGACGCGGCGTTCTTCCTCGCGCTCGCGCCGGCGCTCGCGCACGAGTTCGCGCTCGACGCGCTCCTCGCGTCCGAGTTCCTGGGCTTCAGAACGCTGCTCAGCCCTCGGCCTCCCCCCTTTTAGCGCCGCTCGGCAATCAGTGCGAGTCCGGCGCAAGGAACCACAGCACGCTGAGAGGTGGAAGCTCGATCGAAATGGAATGGCTGAACCGGCGGTAGCGCACCGGCTGCGATTGGACTCCGCCCAGGTTGCCGATGTTGCTGCCGCCGTAGATGGCCGCGTCGCTATTGAAAATCTCGCGATAGAATCCGGGGCGCGGCACTCCGATGCGGAAATTCCTGCGCTCCACCGGCGAGAAATTGCCGACGCACACCAGCGTGCGGCCGCTCGACGGCGCGATGCGCATGAAGGCGACCATGTTGTCATTCGCCGCGTCCGCATCGATCCATTCGAAGCCCGGCGGCTCGAGATCCCCTTCCCATAACGCCGGCTCCTCGCGGTAGATGCGATTCAGGTCGCGCACCAGCGCGCGCACCCCGCGATGCGATTCGTATTCGAGCAGGTGCCAGTCGAGGCTCGAATCGTGATCCCATTCGTGCCACTGCCCAATCTCGTTGCCCATGAAGAGATGCTTCTTGCCGGGACGCGCCCACATGTAGGCGTAGAGCGCGCGCAGGTTGGCGAACTGATGGTGCATCGGGCCCGGCATCTTGGCGAGCATCGCGCGCTTCCCGTGCACGACCTCATCGTGTGAAAGCGGCAGCACGAAATTCTCGCTCCACGCATAGAGCATCCCGAAACTCAGGTTGCGGTGATGCCATTTGCGATAGATCGCATCGAGCGAGAAGTACTCCAGCGTATCGTGCATCCAGCCCATGTCCCACTTGAGCCCGAATCCGAGGCCGCCCATGAAGGTGGGACGGCTGACCCCCGGCCACGCCGTGGACTCCTCGGCGATCATCATGATGCCGGGATTCTGCGCGTAACACTGCTCGTTCATCGAGCGCAGGAAGCCGATCGCTTCCAGGTTCTCGCGCCCGCCATATGCGTTGGGAATCCATTCTCCCGAACGCCGCCCGTAGTCGCGATAGATCATCGATGCGACCGCGTCGACGCGCAGCCCGTCGGCGTGGAACTCGCCCAGCCAGTAGAGCGCGCTGGCGATCAGGAAGCTGCGCACCTCGTTGCGGCCGTAATTGAAGATGTACGTGCCCCAGTCCGGATGGTCCCCGAGACGCGGATCCTCGTGTTCGTACAGCGCGGTGCCGTCGAAGCGTCCCAGGCTGAATTCATCCTTGGGGAAATGCGCGGGCACCCAGTCGAGAATCACGCCGATACCGCGGCGATGGAATTCATCGATCATGAAGCGCAAGTCGTCGGGCGTACCGTAGCGCGCGGTCGGCGCGAAATAGCCGCTGACCTGGTAACCCCACGAACCGGTGAATGGATGCTCCATCAGCGGCAGGAACTCGACGTGCGTGAAGCCCATCTCCTGCACGTAATCGCCAAGCTGCGCCGCCAGCTCGCGATAGTTAAGCGGGCGATTCCCTTCCTCCGGCACGCGACGCCATGAACCGGGATGGACTTCGTAAATCGAGATGGGCGCCTTGAGCGGGTCGCGGCTCGCGCGCGCCTCCATCCAGCCCGCATCGCGGAATTCGTACCGCGATTTCTGCACGACCGAGGCGGTCGCGGGCGGCATCTCCATCCGCATCGCGAACGGGTCGCTCTTGAGCAGCAGGTTGCCGTTGCGGGTGCGAATTTCAAACTTGTAGATGGCGCCCGGCTCGAGATCGGGAACGAACAATTCCCACACCCCGGAATTGCCGAGCACGCGCATCATGTTGAGCCGCCCGTCCCATCGATTGAAGCTGCCCACCACGCTCACGCTGATCGCGTTGGGCGCCCACACCGCGAACGCCACCCCGGCGATGCCGTTCTGCTCCATGACATGCGCGCCGAGACGATCCCACGCGCGCTGATGCTTCTGTTCGCCCCACAGATGGAGATCGAGGTCGCCCAGCGTGGGCAAGAAGCAATAAGGGTCGCGGAGGATCATCACGGTTCCGTCATCGCGATGAATCTCCAGGCGATAGGGAAACACCTCGGTGCGGCCGGAGACTGCGACTTCGAAGAGACCCTCGTCGACCTGCTTCATTTCGATGCGTGAGGTGCCGTCAAAAAGCAGGAACATCCTGGCCGCATCCGGACGATGGGCGCGCACCGTGATGCCATCGCGGCCCGGATGAGCTCCGAGTATCGAATGCGGATCGGGATGTTGCAGCGCGAGCAGCCGGTCGAGGTCGCGGCTATGCGCCGAAGGAGGCGTAATTTTGCTGGTCAGTGCCATGTTCAAGCTACCGGCGCTGCGGTCGGCATCGCCATCAAGTCTAGACTATATGAATAGCGTCCGCATCGCTGAGTAGAATCCGCGCAGGGGCGAAAATTCGCAGAAAAATCAAAAGAGAACCGAGGAAATAGAGGGGGTGACTGCGATGGCAATCGAAATCCGACCGTTCAGGGTTACGGACACCGATGACCTGGTCGAGATATTGAAGCTGAATGGTCAGTACGACTATCCCGAAGTTGAGGGGCCTGGCGCGATAAAGCGAGTGTCGGAATGTCCTGCGGCGGTCTTCCTCGTGGCCGAAGAAGCGGCGCGGCCAGTGGGACTAATCAGAGGCATCTACGATGGCGCACGAGCATTGATACATCTGCTGTCGGTGCATCCGGACCATCAGCATCAAGGGACGGGACGAGCGTTGGTGGCGGCGATCAGCGCTGAGTTTCGGCGCCGCGGCTCCTCCGGGACGACGGTGACCGTGTCTGAGAGCAGCGCCCGGTTCTGGGAGAAGATCGGCTTCACCCAACTGCCGGTTTTTCTGATGCTCACTAGTTTCGACGCCCGAAACCCGTGAACCGTCTAACCGGCCAGTGTCATTGCGGCAATTTGAAGTTCAAGTTCGAAACTCGAACGCGATTGGCGCAGCTTCGGCTCCGAGCCGATCAGTGTTCGTTTTGTCGGCGCCACGGCGCGCGGACCACCACAGACCCGAATGGCAAACTGCGCGTCCAAGTCGGCGATCCTGAGCCGCTCATCCGGTACCGATTCGGCCACGCGACCGCAGATTTCCTGCTATGCGGACGATGCGGCATCTACGTTGCCGCCGTGATCGTTGCTCCCGACGGAAAGGCATACGGCACTTTGAACACGAACTGCCTGGATCGCGCAGATGAACTCACTCAATCTGTCACTCCGGTCAGTTACGCTGGCGAGTCAGCTTCGGAGCGGATGGCGCGGCGGATCGCTCGATGGACGCCAACCCGGATCGAACCATGAGTCCGGTTTCAAAACGTCTGCGCGAGAGTGCCTCGTTTGTTTTGCACCCGACCGCGCCGTTCCACTTCGACGGGACAGTTTGCAAACCTTCGCACTTCCCGTCGCCGCTGGAGGTCTGGGAACCGGGCCGATACTGGCATGCGTTGCGCCTTAAAGACGCATTATACGGAGTTCGCCTCAGCGACTTGGGAACGGCATCGAAGCCGGCGGTGGGCGTAACGATTTTCTCCGACCAAAAGATCGCCAGTGCGGAGTCGGAGCTGATTCGCGAAGAACTAGAATGGCGATTCGATTTGAATGTCGACCTGCGGGAATTCCTGCGAGCGGGACAAAACGATCCGCGGTTTCGCAAGGCGTTTCGTAGCCTGCGTGGAATGAGGGCTTCGTGTCCTTACAGTCTCTACGAATTGGCCATCATATGTGTGCTACTGCAGAACGCGACGGTGAGGCGCACGGTTCAGATGACGGGTGCCCTGCTCGATGCGTTTGGAACCGAACTACGATTTGATTCGAAACGCGTGTTCGCGATGTGGCGACCCGCAGACCTCGACAATGTTTCGGAAGCTGAACTGCGCGCGCTCAAGATCGGTTACAGGGCGCGCATGCTGAAGCGGCTCTCGCAGGACTTCGCTCGCGGTGCGGTGGACGAGTTCAGGCTGCGCACGCTCGACCTGGACAGCGCGAAGAAGGAGCTGATGAAGCTCTATGGGGTTGGGCCGGAAACGGCGCGCATTCTGATGTATAGCGCGTGCCACCAAAGCCATCCTTTGCTTCACATCGCTCCATGGCAGCAGAAGATTTATTCGCGCCTCTTCTACGACAAGCCCCTCGTACCGGCGCGAAGGATCCTCCGCGACCTCAACAACAGGTTCGGGGACCGGGCGAGCCTTGCAGTGGACTATGCCTGGGAAGACCTGTTCTGGCGCCATCGCCGCAACCCAATCGATTGGTTGCAGAAGGAGATCAGGTTGTGAACCGCCGGCTGCTGGCTCAGCCTGTTCTCGTTGCATGAAGTGAGGTGGGCATATGGAATCGCAACAAACTCCTCCCCAGAACGCATTCGACCCGATGATGGGGCAGCTCGAAGTTATCGAGCCCGGGCTCGCGATGTTTCACGGCTTCGCCAACGTCGCGTTCGCGTACGGGCGCGGCGACATGATCGCCGTCGATACCAGCTCGCGGCAGATGGGTGCGCGGGCGATCGAGGCGATCCGCAAGGTCACCGACGAACCCGTCACGCTGATCGTGTACACCCACGCCCATGCCGATCACGCATTCGGCACCGCCGCGTTCATCAAGGATGCCGCCGTGCGCGGCTATCCTCGCCCGCGGATCTGGGCGCACGAGGATGTGACGGGAAGATTCCGCCGCTACGCCCTCACCGAAGCGTGGCAGCGGCACATCAACCGGCTGCAATTCGCAATCGACACTCCCCCCGGGATGTTCTCGCGCGAGGCCCACATCGAGCCCGACCTCTACTATCGCGGCTCGCAGATGCTCGAGCTGATGGGCGAGGCTATCGAGCTGCATCACGCGATGGGCGAAACGGACGACGCCACCTGGGTGTGGATGCCGCTGCGGCGCGCCGCGATGGTCGGCGATCTGATCGTTTCCTCGCTTCCCAACACCGGCAACCCGAACAAGGTGCAGCGCTACACTCTCGAATGGGCGCAGGCTCTCGAGCGAATCGCTGCCCGCAAGCCGCGCTACGTCCTGCCGGGCCATGGGCCGGCGTATCGCGGAGAGGAGACCTGCCAGGAAGTTTTGATCGAGACCGCTCGCGCGCTTCGCTTCATCCACGATGAAGTCCTCAGGCGATTGAACGCGGGACAGTGGCCAATCGAAATCGTCGAAGCCGATATCAAGCTCTCCCCCGAACTCGCATCGAAGCCGTTCCTCGCGCCTATCTATGGATGCACTCCGTTCGTGGTCCGCGATGTGATCAGGCGCTACGCGGGATGGTGGTCCGGAGAACCATCGCAGCTTTTCCCCGCGCGCCGCACCGACCACGCCAACGACATCATTGGGCTGTGCGGTCGAGAGGCTCTCCTCAAGCGCGCAAGTGAGTTGAAAGAGTCGGGCGAACTCAAGCGCGCGCTCGCGCTGGCCGAAATTCTGGCCGATGCGGCCCCGGAGGATCCTCAGGCGACTTCACTGAACGCGGACATCCTCAATGCGATGGCCGCGGCCGAGCCCTCGTTCATTGCGCGAAACCTGCTCCGGGGAGCCGCTCGCCAGCACTCAAAGTGATCGCCGGCTGCGTTCCTAACTTCTCCCCGTGCGGAGAGGACGGCCCGCATTCTTTTCTGGGCCGGTGGCCGAGTGAGGGACCACTCTCAGCGCGAAGCGAAGCTCGCGCGATCAAGGAATTCTGTTCCGTATCTTCCAGAGTTTCGATTGGATGTCAGCAAACATTAAGCGAAAAAGACCCGGTAGCCGTGCTGGCTTCGTCTGTCCCACCTTCCTCCGGATGGGAAGTACGTTTCCCCGGATTTCCCACTCGCCTGAACAAACCAGCGCAAATCCTCAAGTCCCAGGTGGGCACGGATTATGAATTAGCTCTCTGCATGGCGAAGGGGTTTTTCGGGACGACCCGGAAAAGCCCCGAAGAAGGGAGCTGATTTCAATGGAAACCTCGATCACTACCGCCACCGACAACCCAAAACGCAAATATTGCAGACTGCTGGAACCGGTCCGCGATCACGAAGGTCATATCCGGTTCGCCGAGTCGGTCGAAATCGTCAAGGAGATCGACAACCTCGACCGGCACATGTACCTGGTCCGGTTCGAGGATGGGGCCACCACGTTCGTCTTTCCCCATGAAGTGGAGCTGTTGGCGTCTCCTTCGATGAAGCACGCCGCGTAGAACTAACCGCATTGCCAGACGAAGACCGCCGTCACCTGCCTAACTCCTCCCGGGCAGCGTGACGGCGGTCGACGTTATCAGCCTCGCTCTTTTCGGCCCGAATTATTTCCCGGATTTCGCGTCAAAACTGATGTCGCGGCGCCGTCGCCGGCGAAAGCGTGTCAATGCGCAAGAAATTTCTTGATCGCATGCCATGAATAGTCGATTTTCATTTGGATGCGCACCGAGATGAGACCTGTACATGAATCGTGACCGCTTGTTGACCGTCGCCACCCTTCTCGGGGTGCTCCTGGTCGCAGCCGCAAGCGCCGTCAGCCCCTCTTCCGCGAGCAGCGGGTATTGGCACACCAGCGGTGCCCAGATTCTCGATTCGAACAACGACCCGGTCCGCATCTCTGGCGTCAACTGGTACGGCTTCGAAACCACTGATTTCATCGCGCACGGGCTGTGGGCGCAGAGCTACCAGGACATCCTGAACACCATAAAAGGCCTGGGCTACAACGTGATTCGAATCCCGTTCTCGAACGAAATGGTGGAATCGAATCCCGTCCCGACCAACTACAACGCGGCGCTCAATCCCGACCTTAGCGGGCTCACGTCGCTGGAAATCCTCGACAAGATCGTCGCGTACGCCGGGAGTATCGGTCTGCATATCATCCTCGATGACCATCGATCGGAGGCCGGCAACAGCGCCGAAGACAACGGCCTCTGGTACACAAGCTCCTACCCGCAGAGCGCGTGGATAAACGATTGGGTGGTGATGGTTACCCGTTACAACGGCAATGCCACCGTGATCGGAGTCGACCTCCGCAATGAACCGCACAACAGCGCGAGCTGGGGCGATGGAAATGCGGCGACGGACTGGAGACTCGCGGCGGAAACGGCAGGCAACGCGGTGCTGGCGGTTAATCCGAACCTGCTGATCTGCGTCGAGGGAATCCAAACCTACAACGGCGACTCCGATTGGTGGGGCGGCAACCTCGAAGGAGCAGGTTCATTCCCTGTCGTTCTCAACGTGCCGAATCGAGTCGTCTACTCGGCGCACGACTACGGGCCCAATCTATCCGGTCAGCCCTGGTTCAACGGCAGCACAACCTATTCGAGCCTGGTCGTGACCTGGACGAAATTCTGGGGCTACCTGGCCCTCGATGGCACCGCACCCGTGTGGGTCGGAGAGTTCGGCAGCACCAACACCGACAGCGATTTGCAGAGTTCCACCGCAGGCTCGCAGGGGCAATGGTTCCAGGGACTCGTGCGGTTTCTCGAAGCCAACTCGGAAATCAACTGGACGTACTGGGCGCTGAATGGCGAGGACAGCTACGCCCTGCTGGACAGCAACTACGATTCGCAGCCGGCCAGCGCGCTCAAGCAATCGATGCTGGCGAGTATCCAGCAGTCACCGAGCGCAAGCGGCACTCCTACTCCCACCGCCGCGCCGACCTCGACTCGCACGGCTACGCCCACCCCGACAGCAACCGTGACACCGACTTCGACTCCCGCGCCGACCTCGACCGCGACTGCGGCGCCGACGCCCTCTCCCACTCCGACCCCGATCCCCTACTTCACGGTCAGCGTGACGACGATTAAGGGATCGGTCGTTCAAGGCGGGACAGCCAATTACAACGTGACCATCACGCGGAACAACGGCTACAAGGGCGTCGTGAAATTGAGTGCGGCAGGACTGCCTCCGAACACGACCGCGACATTCTCGCCGAAATCAATCGCGCACGGCGGCGTTGCCAAATTGCATCTCGACACCCGCAAGAAAACCCCGCCGGGAATGTACACCGTGCAAGTGAACGGAACGTCGAGCAACACACCCGGCGCCGCGCTCATCAGCAGCGCATCGGCCGGCATCGATGTTCTTCCCAAGCCGAAATGAATTGCCCCGACTCAAACTGAGACGCCGAGGACGCTCCTATCGCAGTCTCCCACGACATCGGTCTTGAGCCTGGTCGACTACGCCGGCATCGACGCCAGACCTTCCGGTTGCGCGACTTTGTCCGGCTTACGGCCGGCCGCAAGTGGAACTGAACCGGGCTTGCGCTGGAACGGATCCACCAGCCCCAGCTCCTTGCCGATGTCACGCACGGCCGGGATGACATCCTTTCCCAGCAGTTCGAGGCATCGCAGTCGATCCTTGTAAGCCACGGGTCCGTCCAGCCAGAACGAGAAGATCCCGGGACGGAGCACCTCGAGGACTTTGCGCAGGCGCGGAATCACGTAGTCCGGCGTGCCCGCGATCATCTGCAGCTCCTTCTTGCTGGTCTCATATCGCGCATAGACGCCGCGGCGGATTTCTTCCAGCTCTGCGTCCGTCTCGTTGCCTCCGCCGTCGTGGATCGGTTTGCCGGGCAGATTCTCGGCCTGCGGCAGCCGGGCCATTCGACGCGTTGCCTCCTTGGAGTTGTATCCGGGAGGAAACATCCATTCCGGACGCGCAAAATGCGCGAACGCGCCGCCGTATAGAAACCTCTTCCCCAGTTCCTCGGCGCGCGCCTGGTTGTCGCTCACGAACACCGGCTGCATGTAGCCGAAGTTCTCGGGACCGGCCTGGTAGCCTTCGCGCGCTGCCGCCTCGGTGTAGAGATCCCACAGCTCGACCGTCGGCTCCAGGCGCGTCGCCAGCGCAATGTACGGGAAGCGCTTCTTCGCACACCACACCACCGTGTCAGGACTGACCAGTCCGGGAATCCAGATGGGAGGATGCGGTTTCTGCAGCGGCAGCACCCAAGGGTTCACGAAGCGGAAATGGAAGTGCTTGCCTTCGTGACGAAATGGGCCCGGGGTCGTCCAGGCCTTGATAATGAAATCGACCCCTTCCTCGAAATACTCGCGGTTGTAAGCAGGGTTCGCGTTGTTGGCGAGCTGCTCGCTGCCCGCGCCACGCACCCATCCGGGGACGAGGCGGCCGCCCGAGATGAGATCGATCATCGAGAGTTCTTCGGCGAGCCTCAGCGCATTCGCAACCGTCGGCACCGGATTTCCCAGCAAAACGATGCGGGCCTTTTTTGTGGCCTTGGCGAGGATCGCCGCTTCAACGTCCATCACCGCCCCGAGGCAGAACGGCGTGCCGTGATGCTCGTTGAGCATCAGGCCATCGAACCCCAGGTCCTCGGAGTAAATTTTCTCGTCGAGATACTCGTTGAGCAGCTTGGCGCCCTGCTGCGGATCGAAGTTGGCGTTGGGCAGACCGAAAAAGCTGCGATTGCGAAGAACCGCGCTTTCGAAGTCTTTGCTCTTCTGCGGCTCGGTTTCCGGATCGTAATGATACTGCCGTTCGGTAAACCACATTATGTGCATGACCGTAGCCTCCGCGTTACGCGAGGAAGTTCTGTACTTCCTTGATGAACTGTTCGGACTTTTCCACTTCGGGCCGATGACCGCATTTGTCGAATGCGACGATGCGCGATCCCTGGATCGAGCGGTTGAAGACACCCGCCGCCGATGCCGGGACCGTACGATCGTCCTTGCCCCACACGATCAAGGTGGGAGCCTTGACCGTTCCTTCGAGCAAATGGGGCAGGCTCGGATTGTACATGTACGGCTGCCACGCAAGGCGAGCGGACTCCGCGCGTGCATCCTCGAATGCCTCGTATTGCTCGGGCGACAGGCCGCCCTCATAAAGAGCCGCAAACTCGGCGGTACGCTCGCGATCCAGCACCGAATTGCGCAGGTAAACGAGCGCCGGCACCGTGAACATGTCCATGATCTCGCCGTCGGGCGGGCGGATTCCGGCCGGCGCTACCAGCGCGATCTTCGAGAATATCGCCGGGTCGCTGGCAGCCATCTCGGCGGCGATCCATCCACCCAGCGAAAACCCGATCACGTCGACTGGCGCGATGCCCTGCTCGCGCACGAAGCGCGCGAGGAACGCGGCGAGATCGCGGATACTCATGATCCACTCGGCGCGCGGAGTCTTGCCAAAGCCCGGGTACAACGGAGTGATCAGCGTGCGCTTCTCGCTGAGCGCCTCGTTCCACTTCATCCAGCCGGGGTAGCCGAGTTCCTCGTGCAGGATTAGCAGCGGCTTGCCCGAGCCGCCCTTCAGCACGACAAGCCTATCGGCGCCGACGGTGAGGGTTTCCTCGCGGACGGAATTTTTTGCAGCCATCGTTACCTCGCGCGCGACAACATACCGATCGGATAGTAGCCGAGGCCCATCATCGACCCGGCAGCATCCTTACTGCAAGCGTTCCGATGAGTCAGAGTGCGGCCCCGAGCGGATTGTCCCGCACCACTCTCTACGCGTCATCCCGAGCGGAGCATTCCTATGCGAAGCCGAGGGACCTCAGCCGATGGTTCGTTCGCAACTTCCAGAACAGACTAAAATGCCGCAACGGTTCGACTCATCGTGCTTGGCGGGCGCCATTCGCGACCGGTCGCCAGTCTCACGACCCAGCCAGCGCGGGTGGATTCGATCTCACCCACCGCGTCGCCTCGTCATACGCATGCGCCAGCTGCATGCAACTCATCTCGCCGTGATTCGGTCCGACGATCTGAATTCCCATCGGCAGTCCCCGCGCATCAAAGCCCGCGGGAGTGCCCAGCGCCGGACAACCCGACATCGTGATCGGAATCATGACTTCCATCCATCGATGGTACGTGTCCATCGCGCGGCCGTTGATTTCTTTCGGCCATCGCATCGCGGCGTCGAACGGAAACACCTGCGCCGAGGGCAGCACCAGGAAGTCATACTTCTCGAACATCGCGCGCACCGCGTGGTACCAGGCCGTGCGAACCGCTGATGCATCGACGAGATCGTAAGCAGTGATCTTGAAGCCGCTTTCGATTTCCCATTGCGCCTCGGGCTTGATCAATTCGCGGCGGGCCGGATCGCCATACAACTCCTTGAGAATCGCCCCGACCTGCCATGCTCGAAGCTTCAGCCAGTTCTGCCATACGCGATCGATCGGATAGTCCGGGCGCGCCTCCTCGACGATGCATCCGAGGTCCTCGAATGCTTTCAGCGCGCGACGACAGACCTCGAGCACACCCGGTTCGAACGGCAGATAGCCGCCGAAGTCGCCGAGCCACGCGATGCGGGTCCCCTTGAAGTCGCGATCCAGCGGCGCGGTGAAGTGCGCCGGGTCCTGCCGGTTCGACAGCGGTACACGCGGGTCATGCCCAGCGATAACCGAAAGCAGCATCGCGAGGTCCGGCACGTTGCGCGCCATCGGTCCGTGCACCGACAGCGCGGGCATGAAGACCTCGCGCCAATCGGAAGGAACCCGCCCGAAGGAAGTCCGGAAGCCAAAGACGTTGTTGAATGCGGCCGGGTTGCGCAGCGAACCCGCATGATCACTGCCGTCGGCTATAGGCAGCATTTTCAACGCCAGCGCGACCGCCGCCCCACCGCTGCTGCCGCCGGCGGTGCGTGACTGGTCGTACGCATTGAAAGTGGTGCCGAAGACGGGGTTGAAAGTATGCGACCCAAGGCCGAACTCGGGAACGTTGGTCTTTCCGATGATGATCGCGCCGGCACGCCTGATGCGCTCGACGAGAATAGAGTCCGTACGCGGGATGAAATCCTTGAAGATAGGCGAACCGAGCGTGCTGCGGATTCCCGCGGTCGGCTCCAGGTCCTTGATCGCAAACGGAAGCCCATGCAGCGGCCCGCGCGGTTCGCCACGCGCGATCTCCGAATCGCGCTCCCGCGCCTGGTCGCGCAGCAGCTCCCGCGGCTGGATAGACACGATCGCGTTGACCCGAGGATTGAGCCGCTCGATCCGATCGAGGAACGCATCCATGACCTCGACACAGGAGACCTCTTTGGATGCGATCGCATCCCGCAGCGCGGTCGCATCAAGCAAAGTTATCTGCGTGTTGTGGGACAATTGATTAGCGGCCGCCTACTATTCAACTGACTCTATCCAAATCTCGTGAGCGAGGTTGCGCGACAGTCGCGCAACTTCACTCTAAAAGACGCACCCCACCTACGTCATTCCGAGCGAAGACGAGGAATCCCATGCCACCGCACTTCGAACGCAGCCTTTAGGTGCATCTCCTCAGCGCTCGCTCGAGATGGACGATCCTCACCACCAGGGTCCGCTTCTCAACACCGGATGTTGTCTCTACTTCGCCGCGGCCGCTCCCGACTGGATCAATTTCTCAATCGCATCCTTCGAGTAGCCGATCTCGCCGAGCACCTGGCGCGTATGCGCTCCCACATCGGGCGCAAGCTGTGGCTTGCACTTCTCGATCCCTTCCATGAAGACGGGACTGTTGATCGTCTCGATGGGCCCCTTCGGGGATTTGTCGATCTCGATCACCGCGTTGGCGGACCTCAACTGCGGGTCCGAGACCACGTCGTCGAGCTGCGGCAACAGCGACCACTTGATATCGAATTGCTTGAACAGCTTGCGCAGGGTCGGAATATCGCGCGATTCGAATTGCGATTGCAGGATCGCGTGCAGCTCCGCCGCATTCTTGCTGCGCGCCGCGTCGTCGATGAACAGCTCGGTCGTGGCGAGGTCCGGCATACCCAGCGCCTCGCACAGGCGCGGAAATTCGTGATCGGGATCGAGCTGCACCAGCATGAAGACCTTGCCGTCGCCCGCGAGATAGCCCGCAGCTAGCGGATTCGGCGGCGGTCCGTTCACGACTCGCTCGGGGAACTGAGCCTTCAGAAACTTGGCCTGGAGGTCGCAGGCGTTGGCCCACGCGCCGCTGGCCAGCAGCGACGTTCCAACCTTGGAGCCGCGCCCGGTGCGCTCGCGATTGTAGAGTCCGAGCATGATCGCCCCGAACATCGACATCGCGGTCGGATGGTCCCCCATGCCGGGTCGCGCGCCGCCCGGCGTGCCGTCGCGCCCCGTCACGCTCATCATCAGACCCGACCGCGCCCAGTACGCGAGCGCATCGAAGGCGGGCTCATCGGCGTCGTCTCCCGCATCGCCGTAGCCGGTCAGATGCGCATAGATGAGCCGGTCGTTGAGCGGCTGCAGGTCTTCCCAAGTGAGGCGGAACTTCTTCAAAAGCTGCGCCTGGTAGTTAGTCACGAAGACGTCGGACTTCTTGACCAGGTCGAGGAGCGCATCGCGGCCCGCGGGATTGCCGAGGTCGAGCGCGACGCTGCGCTTGTTGCGATTGGTGAGAATCCAGCACCAGTCCAGGTCGGCATGCGCCGTGCCCGGAAGCCGCGAGAACAACCGCCACAAGTCGCCGCCATTCGGACGTTCGATCTTGATCACGTCAGCGCCGAAATCCGACATCACAGTGGCCGACGCAGGGCCGGCAATATAAGTGCCGCAATCGATAACGCGTAGCCCGGAGAGAAGTCCTTTATGCTCCATTGCAGAGACCTCGTGAGCGGGAAGCTAACCCGTCACTTAGTACAAAGCGATGGTCGTGGAAAAGGCTCGCCGGCTAGGCCGCGGCCGATGTGGACGCGGTGAATTGCGCCTCTTCGCTGGCGAGGCTACGGGTTCCGAGCAGCGCGACCGCGCTCGTGGACAGCATCACGATGAACGCGATGATCGCGATCGCGTAGCTGCCCGTGACATCGAAGATGCGCCCGGTGGCAATTGGGCTTATCGCCGCGCCGATCGTGTAAAAGACTCCCGTCACGCCCATCAATGATCCGAAGCGCTTCACCCCGAGCGACTCGATGATCACCAGCGGCATCTGCACGCCCAGCGCACCGAGCGCGAATCCGCCGGCGATGATGTTCACCGCGAGACCGAGCCCGTGCGCCACGTTCAGCAGTCCCACGCAACCGATCGCGGCGAGAATGCACGTCGCCGTCATCGCCGTGCGCGCCCCCGATCTGTCCGCAAAGGGTCCCCCGAGCAGCGCACCCACTGTCGTCATCAGCAGGTACATGCTGAGGACCCGCGCCGCGAAATGCGGGGAATAGCCGACTCCCGTCAGGTAGGCCACGTAATGCGCCCCCATGCCGAGCGTGCCTCCCACCAGCAATTGAATCCCCGAGATTAGCCAGAAAGATCGCGTCCTGGCCGCCTGCCCCAGCTCGAACCCCGGAAGCTGCACGGGAGCGGGCGCGTGGCCTTCGCTCGCGGGTGCGCTCGAGGAACCCCCGTCGCTCGCGTTCGCCGGGCGCACGATGAAGTAGATTATCGGAACGACGATGAACACGATCGGCAGCCCCAGTGCCAGGTAGCCTGCCCGCCATCCCTCGCTCACGATTATGTGATTCACGATCGGCGTGATGCCGGCGCCGCCGATCGGCGCCGCCGCAAAGGCGATTCCAATCGCGAGGCCGCGCTGGCGTTCGAACCAGCTCGCGATGATCAGCGAGCACGGGATCGTGGTCGATGCGCCCACGCAGATGCCGAACAACGCGTTGACCGAAAAGAACTCACCGAAGCTGGTCGCGCGGCTCAGCAGGATCCACAGGATCCCGGTGATCGTCGCGCCGACGATCATCATCTTCTTGGGATTCACGCGATCCGCGAGCCAGCCGATTACCGGACCCGCCGCGCCGCCCGTGACCCATCCGATCGAAAGCGCCGTGGAAAGCTTGGCGCGGGTCCATCCGAAGTACTTCAGCACCGGCACGAAGAAGACTGCCGAGCTGTTGATCGCGCCCCAGATGAAAAACATCGTGACGCAGATCGCGCCTACGATGATCCATCCCCGTCGTTCCCTGTCCGTCATGCAAGATCGCGTCGAACTCGTGCGACGCGCGAATAGTATCGGGAAGCCCTGCCCAAGCGCCAGACAGTTTTGTGAACTTTCGGAGAAAGACCCTACTTGATATCCGGCATGGCCCCGTATGCGTTCAGCTTCACCATCACGGGCGTCAGCGGCATGCGCGGTGGAATCGGCCAGTCGTCCGCGGCGCGCGGCCACACCATCGGCGTAAGGTCGCTATCGATAGCTTCTCCTACCTTGATTCCCGCCCGGTCCACGCTCGGATGCAGGTACGGCTTGGTCCGCGTCGCACCGTCGCGAAAATAGATCATCGTATGCACGCGGCGCGTGCGGTTGCTGCGATTCGGCTTGGCAAGGTGGACGGTCAGGCCATGATGGAACGCGACCGCGCCGCGCGGAACCTCCACGTAAACCGGAGGCACGCCGCTGATTTCAGGCTCCTCGAGGATCTTCACCCTCTCGTCCGCGGTGAAGATATTCACGAACTTGCGCAGTCCCACCAGGTGCGACCCCGGCACATAACCCATGCAGCCCGTTTCGTGCGTGGAACCGTCGAACGGTATCCACGCCGTCAACGTGTCGGTCTCATCCATCGGCCAATACGGCTGATCCTGATGCGGCTCGGTGTAGCGGCCGCCCGCATCCTTGTAGAGCGCCTGGTCGTGCCACAGGCGCAAGGCAGGAACGCCGATCAGAATCGTGGCCACCTCGGAAATCTTCGGATGGAACGTCAGGGGCAGAACCTCCGGATGGTCCTCCCACAGGTTCATGCACTGCGTGAACGACTGCTCGTAAGGCGATTTCTCTTCGAGCTTGCGATGGTCGTTGCGGGCGCGATCGCGAACCGCTCTATCGACCGCCGCACCGAACTTCTTCAGCTCCTCTTCCGTGAGCAGGTCCGGCACCACCACGAATCCATCGCGGCGAAATTTCTCGATCAGCTCCCGGCTGACAATCGGCGCAGCACTCAAGTCGATTTCCCCAAATACTCTTTTACTATCAGGACCCGCACCAAGTCGATCCGTCAGGGCCCCAAGCCGTCTCCTGTCACAGCCCCTCCGTCCTCTCCCATCGATGTCCGAAGCCCTTGTATCTGGAAAAAGGCGTAAGCAAAAAGAGCAAGTGTGCGGTAGACCGTTAAGTCCTGGGTCAGAAGAGGCCGAGGGAGAGCAAGGGTCGCCGCGCACTGAATCGAAAGCGTTCGCAGCTCGG
>Ga0335085_10002475_pt1 | contig 34367 bp, 28 predicted proteins | sample Lox_Sample_45_FD_206712 | JGI IMG/M metagenome (GOLD analysis project Ga0335085, IMG submission 206712) | Soil microbial communities from Loxahatchee National Wildlife Refuge, Florida, United States - Lox_Sample_4.5 | ecosystem: Environmental > Terrestrial > Soil > Wetlands | place: USA... | reverse complement strand
CCAGCACTGGTTACGACTTCGGGTTTGAGCAACCGCTCGCGGGCAACGCGCTGAGGTTGGGGGCCGCCTATTTCCACAACGACTTCGAGAACCTCATCATCTTCGTGGGGCCCTTCGGAAGCGGGCAATACCAAAACAGCAGTTCCTTCCAAACCCAAGGCGTGGAAGCCACGCTGGATTTACGCGTCGCCCAAGTGCTGACCCTCAAGGGTTCTTATACTTACACCGAGGTTGAGACCGATATCCCGGCCACGCAGGATAATTCCCCGCTGTTGCACAAACCGGCGAACCAAGCCGGGGTGGACCTGGACTACCAATCGGGTCCGGTGGAAGCGGGCGTTTCGGCCTCTTACGTGGGCGTCCGGCCGGATTTTGATTTTTACTATCCTCCCCCTGCTTATGCTTCCCCCGTGGGGCCCGTCACCCTGGCCGAGTACTACCTGGTGAACCTGCGGGCTTCCTTCCAGGTGGATGAGCATGTGAAGCTTTACGCCCGGGTGGACAACCTGTTCAACCAGTTCTACGAGCAGGTTTACGGTTACGGCACGCCGGGCCTTTCGGCTTATGGGGGGACGAAAATTTCGTTCTAACTTCAAAGGCGGGGAAAGGGCGGTCTGATGGGGAGCCGCCTTTTCTCTTGTTTGAGGCCATAAATTTATTTATTAAAAAGTACTTTACAATACAAAGTAATTGGGATAGCTTTAAGGCCATGGGAATCGAAGAGGCCTTAGAACAACTCGAAGAGATCCACAACCAGGTCCACCGGTCGGAGTTTTACCGGGGCTACCGGTCCATCCTGGTGGTCGTGGCCGGGTTTATGGCCCTTGGGGCGGCCCTTCTTCAGCCCCGGTTGGTGGCTCCGGGCCAGCCCCTCGCTTTTGTTTATTTTTGGGTGGGGGTGGCGGTCCTGAACTTCGTTTTGCCCGCGGGACAGATCCTTTTCCACTATTTTGCCCATGAAAAGGGCCAGGAACGCCGCAAAACCCGCCTGGCGGTGGGCCAATTCCTCCCCTGTGTCCTAGCCGGAGCCTTCGCGACCTTCGCGGTCTGCAGGACCAGTGAGGCCTTTATTGTTTTCCTACCCGGGCTTTGGTCCATCCTGTTCGGCATGGGGGTTTACGCCTCCAAACCCTACCTGCCCGGCGCCATCCACTGGATGGCCGCCTTTTTCTTCCTGGGAGGCCTGGTGCTCTTAAGCCTGGTTCCCTCGGGCCAGAGCCTTTCGCCCTGGGGCATGGGGCTGGATTTTGGCCTGGGGCTCCTCCTGGGCGCCGGGATCCTTTACTTCAACCTGGAGAGGAAAAAGCCATGAGCGACCCCCAAAACCCCGTCTCCCAGGCCGGACGGCATGCTTATGAGGGGCTGGACCGCGCCATCCACGAAAAAGCCCGGCTTGGCATCATGACCTGCCTTTTGACCCACCCGGACGGTCTCACTTTCAACGACATCAAAGAGCTTTGCGCCCTGACCGACGGCAATTTGAGCCGTCACCTGAAGGTTTTGGAGGAGGAGAAACTGGTGGAGGTGGAAAAGGGCTACGAGGGCAAGAAGCCCAAAACCCTCTGCCGCCTGAGCGAAGAGGGCCGAAAAAGGTTCCTGGAATACCTGGAAGAGCTCGAAAAGGTGGTCAAGGACGCTTCGGTTCAGAAGGCGATAAGGGAGGATGAGGAAAAAAAAAGCGGGACCTCCTGGTCGCCCGCATGATGGTTTTTTTTGACCTTTTACTTTGTATTGCAAAGTAATTTGCAGGAAAGGATAAATTTATGAAAGTCCTAAGAGCCCAGGCGATGGGCATGTGTTTTGGCGTGAAGGACGCCATCCAAAAGGTGATGGCCCTTCCCCATCCGGAGGAAACGGCCGTCTACGGCGAACTGGTCCACAACGAAGAGGTCCTCACCCAGCTCCGCGAAAAGGGCCTGACCCAATTGGAGGAAGGGAACCGGTCCGCGCCCTCTACCAAGCCCTGGCTGGTCCTGACCGCCCACGGCGTGAGCGACCGGGAAAAGAAGGAACTTTTGGACAGGGGCAAGGGCCTCATCGACACCACCTGCCCGCTGGTGCGCCGGGTGCATGAGACGGCCAAGCATTTGGGCCAATGCGGCTACTTCGTGGTGGTGGTGGGCCGCCGCGACCACGTGGAAGTGAAGGGCCTGGTGGGGGACCTGCGTTCCTTCACCGTGGTGGGGGCTCCCGAGGAAGTGCGCCGGTGGGAAGCGGACCGCATCGCGGTGATTTGCCAGACCACCACGCCGCCGGCCCTGCTGGAGAAGGTCTTCGAGAAGATCTCGCGTAAAAACTTCGGGAAGGAAATCCGCTTCATCGACACCATCTGCCGGCCGACCCGCGAAAGACAGCGGGCCGTGGAGGAACTGCTGGAGGAAGTGGAGGCCCTGGTGGTGGTGGGCGGAAGGAATTCCAACAACACGCGCCAACTCAAGGCCCTGGCCGAAAGCCGGCATGTTCCCTCCTTCCAGGTCGAAACCGCGGCGGAACTGAAGCCCGACTGGTTCAAGGGTTTTGAAACCGTGGGGCTCACCGCCGGAACCTCCACGCTCGATGAAACGATTGAGGAAGTTTACCGGGAACTAATCCGGATGAACTCGCGCATTGAAACGCAAACAAGGCTTGGCCTTTCATGAATTCTATTCCTGTATATATGCACCGCTTGAAGAGCCTCTGCCAGGGCCGCCCCGAGGCGGCCGAATGGCTGGACGACGGGAAATGGCTGGGCTTCTGCCTGGCCTGGCTTTTCGGGGGGCTCTTCCTCTACGGCTTGGCTATCGGCTGGTGGCGGGCGCCCCTGCAGGGATTCTACGGGGCCATCAAGACGCCGGTTCTCATGGCCGTCACTCTATCGGGAACCAGCCTGGCCAATTGGATGCTGGCTTCCCTCCTGGGCGCGACCCTTTCTTACCGCCAGGCCCTTTTGATCCAGTTGATGGGCTACATGGTGCTGGTAACGATCCTCTTAAGCGTGGTGCCGCTGGCCTTTTTCCTGGATGGATGCGCCCCCTCGCCTTCCGCGAAAGACGCATGGACCGGCTATGTGGCCGTCAGCTTGTTCCAGGTCGCGGCCATGGCCGGGGCGGGCTTGGCATCCCATATCCGGCTCTTTCACCTGATCGTCCACGTTTGCCGGAACCGGTCGGTAGCCCGCTGGGTGCTCCTGGTTTGGATGGCGAACAATTTATTCCTTGGCTCCCATTTCTCCTGGTACTTGCGGCCTTTCATGGGCAACCCGGCGAAGCAGGTGGAATTTTTTCACGGCAAGGCCTGGGCCCTTGGCGGCTTTTACAGCGGTCTGACCGGGGCCGTTTCGCGGCTGGGACATTCAGGAGTGATCCATGGAAAACCCTAAGGAAGGACCGGTGGCCATGACCCTGAATCCACCTTTTCCCAGTTACCTCGGCCGCCTGAAGAGCCTCTGCCAGGGCCGCCCTGAGGCGGCCGAATGGCTGGAGGACGAGAAATGGCTGGGCTTCTGCCTGGTTTGGCTTTTCGGGGGGCTTTTCCTTTACGGCTTCGCCATCGGCTGGTGGCGGGCGCCCTTGCAGGCATGGTACGGGGCCCTCAAGACGCCGGTGTTGATGGCGGTCACCCTGTCGGGCACGGCTTTGGCCAATTGGATGATGGCCCAGCTGATGGGCGCTGCCCTTTCCTTCCGGAAGACCCTCTTGATCCAGCTGATGGGTTACGTGGTGCTGGTGACGATCCTCTTGAGTCTCATCCCCCTGGCCCTCTTCATGGACTCAACCGTGCCCTCGGCCTTGGGCACCGGCGCCCTGGTGGGCCAGGCGGTGGTCACTTTTTTCCAGGTCTTCGCGGTGGGCGGGGCCGGTGTGGCGGCCTATATCCGCCTGTTCCATCTGATCGAGCACGCCTGCCGAAGCCGCGCCACCGCCCGCTGGATCCTCCTGCTTTGGATGGCGGCCAATCTTTTCCTCGGGTCCCACTTGTCCTGGTATTTCCGGCCCTTCATCGGAAACCCGTCCATCCCCGTTGAGTTTTTTTCGAACGTGGCATTCGTGAAAGGCAGTTTCCTCGGCGACTTAACGGAGAAAGCCGGAAGGCTTTATTAAAAAAGTTATGAGTTTTGAGTTCTAAGTTTTGAGTTGCGGTCACTTTTGCTTTGCAAAAGTCCCGGGACTTATAAAAAAATCAAAGGAGTTAAAACATGGAACCGAAGACGACGCTGGTGCCGCAGGTCAAGATCCGCAGCTACAAAGGCCGGTTGGAGGAGGATTTCAAGTCGCCCGGCGGGCCGCCCCAGTGGATCACCGCCCTGGAAGCCGTGCTCAAGCACCCCGCCCAGCTGGTTTACGACATCTCCAAGGGCAGGAAGGGATGGGGCGCTTATTTACTGGCCACCCTCATCCTAGGGGGCCTCTTTTACGGTTTTGTGATGGGAACCTTTTCGGGCGGCACCCAGCTATGGGCATCGCCGGTCAAGTTCGCCTTCGGGCTCCTGACCAGCGCCATCATTACCTTTCCCAGCCTTTATATTTTCACCTGCGTCAACGGGGCGGATTTAAAGATTCAAACCGTTTTCTCTCTGCTGTTGCTTTCCTTGAGCCTGGTGGTGGTTTTGCTGGTGGGCTTCGCCCCCGTCGCCTGGATTTTTTCCCAGACAACGGACAACATCGTGCTCATGGGTTGGATCCATCTGATCCTCTGGGTCGCCTCGGTCTGGTTCGGCCTGCGCCTGCTTTCGGCGGCCTTCGGGCTCCTGGCCAGGGACTTCTCGCAGGGGCTTTCGGCCTGGGCCTTTATTTTCCTCCTGGTCTGCTTCCAGATGAGCGCGGTCCTCAGGCCGATCCTCGGCACCTCCAAGGAGTTTTTGACGGATGAGAAGGTTTTCTTCCTGTCCCACTGGTTCAAGTGCATGGGGAATTAAAAAATGGACTGCCCATTCTGTAGCGCTGTTTATCCTCGAAACGACCGACAGTGCCCCACCTGCGGGCGGTTGAACGGTCTTTGGGTGGTGAAGTGGTGTGGGTTGGTGCTGGCGCCCGCGGTTTATCTTTGCCTTTTGTATCTTCTGGGCAGGTACCAATCCACGCATTGGTACTTGTCGGGCTTTCCCTGGAAGTACCTGAATGGAGGATGGATCTATGTTTGTTTCCCGTTCGCCGGAATACCCTTTGTCTGGTTAGGCGGGGAAAGCGGGATCGGAAAAATCGGCCTGTCGGTGGCTTATGTCAGTTTTTATTATGGATCGATCGTCTTGGCGTGGGTTTTGATGTTTCTCATTTTGGAATGGTTCCATTAAGAAAGATGCCGAAGCCGCTTGTCGAGGATGTCCAATAATTGCGGGTCGGCCCCCAGGGGCTTTCCCAGCTTTACTTTCGCACCTGGGTGTTTCTTACGGAAAGCCGTTAGGATTTCGGGAATATGCTGCCGCACGTGTTTGGCCGTGAAGAGAAAAAGGGGCAGGACCAGGATTTCACTGGATGTGACAGCGAGGGATTCCAAGGCTTGGGGAATCGAAGGCTCGGCCATTTCCAGGAAGGCATGGGCGATCTTCCAGCCAGGGTGCCGCTGGCGGTATTTCCCTACCAGCCGTTTGAATTCCTGTTGAGCGGGCTTCTCCCGGCTGCCGTGGGCCACGATCAAGATGGCGCGGTTCATAATTGAATAAATCCATTATGGAATGACAGCACCGCGAAGAAGAGGCAGGCGGCCTCGCTTAGTTCAATCGTGGAGCCCAGTCCGTCGCCGGTCAACCCCTTGATCTTGGACTGGGAAAGAAAACCGACCCCTAAAGCAACAAGCCCCGCGATGAGAAAAAGGATTAAGCCCTGCAACCTCAAAAGGGCGATCCCCGCCGCCAGGCTCAAAAGGGTGGTGACTGCAAAAAGAGGCGCCGGAAGTCCCATGACTTCAGACCCCAAGCCCTTGTCGCCGGGGGGAGCCTTGAAGACGGCGCAGGAAAGGGTGACCGCCCAACGCGCGGCCAAAGGGACCAACAAAAGAGTTTTCCAAGCTTCCCCGGCGGCCAGGATCCCGGAAACGAGGCCGTATTTAAAAAGGAGATCCAAGACGATGCCGGTCACGCCGTAGGCGCCGGTGGTTGAATCCTTCATGATGCGGCGCCGATCCTCGGGTGTTTTCCCGCCGAAGAACCCGTCACAACAATCCGCCAAACCGTCCAGGTGGAAGGCCGCCGTCCCCACGACCCAGGTGAGAAGAACCAGGAGCGGGAGGAGTGAGTGGTTGAGGTGGATTTGGGAAAGCAACGCCAGCAGCCCGCCCAAGAGGGCGCCGACCAGGGGATAAAACGCGACGGAATTTTTGACGTTGCCTTCCTTCCAATCCTTCGGTGAGACCGGGAGGAGGGTTAGGGTAGAGAAAGCAATCCGGAGGGGATTCAGCATGGATCCATCTTACTTCCGGGAGGAGACGGAAGTTTTGGAACCTTTCGGTTTCTTCTCGATCTTGGTGGGCACCTTGGCGCTCTCGAAAGTCGCCATTTCGGCGTGGGCCCGCAGGGCCGACTCCAGGATGTTGAGGGCCAAGGTCCCGCCTGTGCCTTCGCCCAGGCGCATCTTCATTTCCAACAGGGGCTGGACGCCCAGCATTTCGTAGAACTTCGCGTGGCCCGGTTCCTCCGAGCGGTGGGAGAAAAAGGCGAAATCCTTCACTTGGGGGTTCAGGCGGTAGGCCGCCAGGAAGGCGGAAGAAGTAATGAAGCCGTCCACCACCACGGGGATGCGGTTCTTGGCGCAGCCCAGGACCACGCCGGCCAAGGCCGCGATCTCCAAGCCGCCCACCTTGCGGAGGGCTTCCAGGGGGCTTTCGGGTTTGAGTTTATGTTTTTGCAGGGCTTCCTGGATCACCCGGCATTTATTAGCCCATTGGGTACGGTCGATGCCCGTACCAAAACCGGTGACATCCTCCACCGCGCAGGGCAAGAGGGCGGCCATGAGGGCGGCGGCCGAAGTGGTGTTGCCGATTCCCATTTCTCCCAGAACCACCCACGTCACCTTGTCTTTTTTGGCCTGCTGGGCAAGTTGAAAACCCAATTCCACCGCTTTTTGGAATTCGGCCCCGCTCATGGCGGGCTCCACCTTGAAGTTGCGGGTGCCCTTAGCGATTTTGGCCGAGAGGAGGCTCTTGGATTGGGGAAGTTCCGCCGCCACGCCCACGTCCACTACCTGGATTTCGGCCCCGGCCTGCCGGGCCAAGGCGTTGATGGCCGCGCCCCCTTTCAGGAAGTTCAGCACCATCATGGGGGTGACCGCCGAGGGGAAGGCCGAAACTCCCTCCGCCGCCACGCCGTGATCGGCCGCGCATAAAATGACCCTTTTTTTACCGAGGGAGGGAACCTCTTTTCCGGTGATACCCGCCACCTGGACGGCGATTTCCTCCAGCCGCCCCAGGCTGCCGGCGGGTTTGGTCAATTGGGCCTGGCGCTCTTGGGCCTTTTGCATGGCCTTGGCATCGAGGGATGGAATGGAGGCGGCAAGTTTCAAAAGGTTCATGGGTTTGCCTTTGGGGGGATTGGGGCAACGGCATTCTACCCAGGGAAGGGGAAAAATACCCTCGTTCTCCATTTTAAAATTGAATCTTTCGGCCCAGATGGAAATGAGGGTTATGCAGTTATCCCTTTTGGGGCCTGGCTCCTCCCTTTAGGATCAACTGCGTATGAAATGCCCTATTTTGGCCTCATCACAGTAGAGGGGAAGCCGACGGCCGGTTTTCAGCGTTTTTTCTTGCGGGCCAGGATGGTGCGGTAACGGGCGGAGTAGATTTCCTTCACTTGAGGCTTCAAGGGGGAAAGCCAGAAGCCATCTCGGGTTTTGGGCTTCACCACGTTGCTCAAAAGCCGGGCCTTATGGCGGTAGGAATAACCCATCTTGCTCTCGACCCAGTTCTTGGGCTTGCCGGTGCGGATGGCCCATAAGAGGTAATGGGGCGTGAGCGTCTTGAAGGGAAACTTGGTTTGCCAGAGGCCGATAAGGGCATTGTTTTCTTCGGGGGAAAACCGGGGCTTGCCGGAGAAGCGGCTGTAAAAAGCATGAAACTTATTTTCAAAGGGTGATTTTTTCGACTTTTGTTCCATGAGCTGCCACGCGTGGCGCAACTTGACTGATTTTTTGGAGTAGCCCAGTTCCAGGAAATGTCCCTGGATCGTATTGCGGTGGATGTCCAGGGCCTTCGCGGTTTGGATAATGTTGCCCTTATAGACCACGAACCAATGGAGGAAATAGTGGCGTTCCAAATCCTCCGGAAAGAGGCCGCGGTTCCATAAGCGGTTTAGAGTGGATAAACCCTTCAGCCATTTCGGCTTTGGGACAAAAATTGGGCTTTTAAAGGACACGGGGGCTCGCTTGAAAAAAAATCTGCAACCTTTTCGGCCGATTCGGCGATAGTGTGGCAGGTTTGGATTTTTTTTCAAGTTTTGAGACGTTGTTTATACTTCATTTGATTTTTTGGGGGAGACCGGCCACGATGAAAACAACTTCGTCGGCGATGGAAGCCGCCGACTGGTTGAACCGCCCTTGTAAATCGCGAAACTCGCGGCCTAGGGAATTTTCCGGAACGATTCCTAGGCCCACTTCATTGGAGATGATCCGTAGTTGACCCTTCAACCCCGGCAAGACCTGGAAAAATTGCTCAAATAATTTTTCAATTTCCATCGGGGAAAGCTTTTTTCCGCCCACTCCACACAACAGATTTGAAATCCAAAGGGTGGCGCAATCCAGGACGACCAACCCCCGGTTTGAGTCGGCGCAGGTTTCCAGGACCGGCAAGAGGTCATAGGGCTCTTCGACGGTTTTCCAATGCGAGCCCCTTTCCTCCCGGTGGCGCCGGATGCGTTGGGTCATTTCCTCATCCTGGGCCGTGGCTGTCGCCAAAAGGATTTTGGGTTCGAAGGAGCCTTCGTCGCTTGGGTGAAGGGCAAAACGGGATTTGCCCGACCGGGCGCCGCCGAGGATGAGCTGCAAATGGGGGTTCATAAAGACCCTTTTATCATCTTTTGAGGAGGATTGGGGTCTGGATTGGGGCTTTTCACCCCTCCCAGCCTTCCGTTGACGTTCTCTTCATCTATAGGATAGAATCAACCCCCTCTTTAAAGGGACAGTCGCATATCCGGGTTTTCCTTGGAAAGCCCCCAAAAGGATCGGTTTTTCTTTCATGAAAAGAACCTACCAACCCAACCGCCGTAAACGCCAAAAGGTTCACGGTTTTCGCAGTCGGATGAAAACGGTCGGAGGCCGCCGCGTTTTGAGCAACCGCCGCAAAAAAGGCCGTCATAAAGTCAGCAAGCAGTAACGGAAACAGGGTTTTAGGATGCCGCGTTTGTTAAAGTCCGAGCGGCTGAAGCAGTCGAAAGAGTTTAAGGCGGTGTTTCAGCAATGCCGCAAGTTGGAAGACAGCCATTTAGCGCTGTACGTGCAGTTCGATGGGGATGCCGGCAAACGAAAATTCGGCGTTTCGCTGAGTCGGGCCTTGGGCAAGGCCTACCTGCGGAACCGCCTCAAGCGGCGTCTCCGGGAAATTTACCGGGTGGAAAAGGAGAAATTCCGCGGGGGTTACCAGGTGATTTTGGTTCCCCGGCGCGGAAGCGCGCTTCGCACCTTCGACGAGCTGAGGACCTCTTTCCTCACCCTCGCCACCAGGGCGGGCCTCCTCCCCCGGATGAAGCAGGGATAAAAGCAGAATGGGCAAACTCTTAAAGCAAGGGCTCTTACTTATCATCAAGGGGTATCAGCTGATGGTCTCGCCTTACCTACCCCCTTCCTGCCGGTTTACGCCTTCTTGCTCCGAATACACCCGACAAGCCGTGGAACGTTATGGCGTTGGGAAGGGCCTTTTCATGGGCCTCAAGCGTTTGAGCCGTTGCCATCCCGCCTCATCCGGAGGGTTCCACCCCGTTAGCTAACTTTTCAACGGGAGAATCGTTTTGGACAACAATAGCCGCCTGGTCTTGTTCCTCATCCTTTCCATGCTTATCCTGGGCGTTTCCCAGTTCTTCCTGCCGTCCACGCCCGTACCGGCGGACAATGCCTCCAACGCCGTTTCGCAAACCGCCCCGGGTTCGGAGGCCGCCAAGGCGGCGGAATCTATTTCAACCCCTCCCTCGCAGGTCCGGCCCACCCACGCCCCAAAAACCGCCCATGTTGCCGCGGCTTCCGTGACTATCGAGACCGATAACTACATCGCGGTGCTCTCCAACCAGGGCGCCGTCCTCACCAGCTTCCAGCTGAAAAAATTCAGCAACCGGGAAAGCAAGAAACTGGTGGAACTGGTGAACCCGGATCCCAAGCATCCCAAGCCCTTCTCCGTTTCTTACGACCCCATCCCCGATTTGAACAGCCGGATTTTTGAAGTAAAGGGCGCTTCCCAAACGCTGACCCAGCGCGAGGACAAGGCGAGCCTCACCTTCCGTTACGTGGACGAGAGTGGCCGGGTTTTGCAGAAGGAATTCGGCTTCCAAAACGGAAGCTACCTGGTGGACTTCAACGTGACCGTCAGCCAGACGGGCGGCGGTTCCACGCCGGCCTCCAGCCTGGCGGTGGAATGGGCCGACACCCTGGGCCAGGAGGAATATACCGGGACCAATTCCCGCGCCGGCGGTTACCGGGTGGCCACCCTTTCGGGCGACCATGTGGACTCCCAAACGGCGAAGAAGAACCAGGAAGCCACCGAGATCCCCTCGCCCGTTTCCTGGACGGCCCTGGAAAACCAATTTTTCGCGGCTATCCTCATCCCCGACTCCACCACGGGCGCGGCTTCAGCCAGGGTCATCCGCGATACCAACGCCTACAAGCCGGCTTCGGCTGAGAATCCCAACGCCGTGGAAGACCCCTCCACCTTCGCCCCCCGTCCCGAGCTGGTTTTCGCGGGCCAGGCCCTCAAAAGCGGCGAAAGCTTCAAACGGGGCATGAAGGTTTTCATGGGGCCGCAGGAATACAAGCTGCTCCAAAGCCTCGGCGTGGAAAAGGTCATGGACCTGGGCACCTTCGGCTTTATCAGCGTTTACATGATGGACCTTTTGCGCTGGTTCTTCACCTGGGTGCACAACTGGGGCCTGGCGGTCATCCTGCTTTCCATTGTGGTCAAGCTCTTGCTTTGGCTGCCCACCCACAATAGCTACAAGAACATGTACCTGACCCAGCAGAAGATGCGGGAAGTCCAGCCCAAGATGGACGCCCTTAAGCGCAAGTTCCCGAACGACCCCACCAAACAACGTGAGGAGCAGGCCAAGCTGTTCCAGGAGGCGGGCATCAATCCGCTGGGCGGCTGCCTGCCCATGTTTTTGCAATTACCCGTGTTTTGGGCGCTTTACGCCGCCCTGAACCACAGCATTGAACTTCGCGGGGCGTCCTTTTTGTGGCTTAAGGACCTGACGCTCCTCGACCCGATTTACGTGCTTCCCCTTCTGATGGGCGGGACCATGATCCTCCAGCAGAAGGTGTCGGGCCAGATGGCGACCCAAACCACTGGTCAACAAAAAATGATGATGTGGATGATGCCGGTTGTCCTTACGTTTATTTCCACCAAATGGCCCGCGGGGCTTCTGCTTTATTGGGTGGTGACGAACGTCCTTTCGATGGTCCAACAGAAAGTGGTGAACCGGGAAATCCAACACGCTAAGAAGAAAGTCGAGGAAAGCAAGTCATGAGAAATTTTTCGAATCAGCAGGGTGGAAGGCCCTCGGGCCCTTCGTCCAGGCCCTCCGGCAACCGGGGCGGCTACAAGGGACAGGGCGGCGGCGGGCATTACCGTGACAGGGAAAACCAGGGCAACCGGGAACACCGCGGCGGTGGATACCGCGACGGCAATCGTGAAGGCGGAAACCGGGAGGGCAACCGGGAACACCGGGGCGGCGGCGGGTACCGCGACGGCAATCGTGAGGGCGGAAACCGCTACGGCGGTAACCGTCCGGGAGGCTATTCGGGCGGCAACCGTCATGAGCGCCACGAACACCGGCCGAACCGGGAGGAACGCCCGCGGTTTGAGCGGCAGGAGGGCCAACACGGCCCCCGGGGAAGTTCCTGGGTGGAAGTCTCGGGCCGCACGGTGGAGGAGGCCCTGGAAGAGGCGGCCCGCCGTTTCAACGTGAACCAAGCGGACTTGAAGAGCGAAACCGTCGAGGAGGGCAGCAAGGGATTCCTCGGCATCGGCTCCAAGCCGGCGAAGGTCAAGATTTCCTTGAAGCCCTCGGCCGTTCCCAATTTCTCCGAGGGGGTTTTGAGCCGTCTCTTGCGGGGCATGAGCCTGCCGGACAAGGTGAAGATCCAAAAGGACGAGGATGGCAACACGGTCCTCAATATCCTGGGCCCTTCCAGCGGCACCCTGATCGGCCGCCATGGCCATACCCTGGAAGCCTTGCAGTACCTGGTTTCCAAGGCCGTCCAGCGCGTGACCGGCGACGAGCGGTCCATCGTGATCGTGGACGTGGAAAACTACCTGGAGCGCCAGAAGGACAAGCTGAAGGAACTGGCCCTGAACCTGGCCCAAAAGGCCAAGGAAACCGGTGTTGAGATTCCCATGCGGCCCATGAGTTCCAAGGACCGCCGAGTCGTGCACTTGGCCTTGAAGGACCACGAGCATGTCACCACCGAGAGCCGGGGCGAGGGATTGCGCCGAAAGGTGGTCATCGTGCCGAAGGTCAAGGCGGAGAATGCCTCTCCCGAAGCGGTCGCGGCGGCGCAGGCCGCCGGGAACGTGGAACCCACTTCTTCCCCCGAGCCCGGGAACGCGGTTCCGGAGGAAACCCAAGCGGAAGTTTTGGACGCCCAACCCGTCAACGTGACGCCACCGGTGCCCCATTCCTCCGAAGAGGGGCCCGAGCCGGGGAATGCGATCCCCCAAGAACCGGAGATCGACGACAACGTCGGAAACCGGGCGTAACACCGGCTATCCGTTGCCCGTTTTAAGTTCTTCGCAAGACGAAAGGCCCTCCCCACCAGGAGGGCCTTTTTGTTTTCTATGGTAAATTGGATTTCATGTACCAACTGGAAGACACCATCGCCGCCATTGCCACCCCCGCCGGCATCGGGGGCGTCGGCATCGTGCGCCTTTCGGGCGAAAAAGCCATTTCTATCGCGCGGGAGGTTTTAACCCCCCGGGGCAAGTTAGAACCCCAACGGCAGCTGCTTTTCGGCAAATTCCGGAATCCCCAAAACGGTGAAATCCTCGACGAGGGACTTCTTCTCGTCATGCCCAAGCCCCAGAGCTATACCACCGAGGACGTGGTGGAGTTCCACGCCCACGGCAGCCCCCCGGTCTTGGAAAAACTCATGGAAGTCCTGGTCACGCTGGGGGCCCGCCCGGCCGAACCCGGCGAATTCACTTACCGGGCCTTTTTGAACGGTCGGCTGGACCTGACCCAAGCCGAGGCGGTTGAAGCCTTGGTTTCGGCCCAAGGGGAAGCGGCCCGCAGGCAGGCCTTAAAGCAGTTGACCGGCGGCTTGGCGGCGCATTTGGAACCCCTGGAGGAATCGCTTAAGGCCCTTTACTTGAAGATCGAGGCGCGCCTGGAATTTTCCGAGGATGGTATTCCTCCCTTGGATCTCCCGAAGTTCAAAGTCGAGGCGGCGGCCGTCCAAGGGAAACTGGGGAAACTCCTGGAGAGTTACCGGGAGGGCCGGGTGATCCGGGAGGGCCTGACCGTGGCGCTGGTGGGGCCGCCGAACGTGGGCAAGTCCAGTCTCTTGAACGCCATCCTGGGAACCCAAAGGGCCATTGTAACGCCCATGGCGGGCACCACCCGGGACGTGGTGGAAGGGGAAATCCGCTTGAAGGGGGTCAGGGTAAGGCTCTTCGACACGGCGGGAATCCGCGAGGCCCAGAACGAGGTCGAGGTGGAAGGGATCCGCCGAAGCCGCCAAGTGATCGAGGAAGCGGATATCCTGTTTTGGGTGCTCGATGCCTCCAACCCCCCGGAAGCCCTCGAAGAACTCAAGAAGGCTTCCCTGTCTCCGGACCGGACTTGGCTCCTCTTTAATAAGATGGACTTGGTCCAGGAGGGGCGGCCCTGGGAGGGTTCGGGATTGGATCCGGGGCGCTGTCTTGCCCTTTCCTGCCAGACGAAGGAAGGCCTGGAGGGTGTGGTCGGCAAGATCGGGGATTTGATCCAAACCCCCGCCGGAAGCGAGGACGTGGTTTTGACCTCCGCCCGGCACCTGGGGGAAACCCGGAAAGCCCTGGCGGCTTTGGAGCGCCTCCAGGGGCTCATGGATTCCCCGGCGGCTTATGAACTCTGGGCCGAGGAACTCCGGGAAGCCGCCCTGTCCGTCGGCCGCATCCGGGGCCGCAACCTGCCCACCGCCGCCTTTGAGGAAATCTTCACGAAGTTTTGCATCGGAAAATAACCGGCCGTTAATTGGAACCCGGTAGGTGGGGGGCCATCGCCGGGTTGAAATACCGGAAACAGTTGCGGCTTTGTTTGGCGTGGTAAACCGCCGTATCCGCCCTCTGGATCAAAACATCGATGTTTTCCCCGTCTTGCGGAAAAAGGCTGGCCCCGATACTGCAGGTGACCCGGACTTCCTGTTCCTGGAGCCGGATGGGCTGGGAAAGGAGGGCCAGTATTTTCTGGCCCACCATCTCCACGTCCTCCGGTTGGGCCACGTTGGTCAGGATGACGGTGAACTCATCCCCGCCCTGCCGGGCCACCGTGTCCCCGCTTCGCAGGCAGTTTTGGATCCCTTGCGAAACTTCCCTTAATAGAAGATCCCCCATGGGGTGCCCCAAGGTGTCGTTGACGCGCTTGAAATGATCCAGGTCGATGAAAAGGACTCCCAGGTTCTTCCCCGTTCGTTCCGCCTGGGAGATGGCCTGGGAAAGGCGGTCGTAAAAGAGAAGGCGGTTGGGAAGGCTGGTCAAGGGGTCGTGGTGGGCCAGGTGGTAAAGCTGGGCTTGCTTTCGTTCGGTCATTTCTTTGATCAACCGCTGACCGGTGCCGATGCCCAGATATTTCCCCTTGTGGGTGATGATGAACCCTTCGTAGAGGTATTTTTCCTCCTCATCCGCGATGATGGCGCTCAGGTCGTCCAGCCCCACGTTGCTTTCCACGACAAGGGGGGATTTCTCCATGACCAATGAGATGGGCTTCCGTTCGTAGAGTTCCCGGAAGTACCTGCGCGAAAACCGGTCGATCAAGGCGAAACGGTTGACCAAACCCAAGGGGTAGTTTTCTTCAACGACTGCGATGGATTGAATGGCCCGGTCGCGGGCGAAGATACCGTAAACTTCCTCGCAGTGGGTTTTGGGATGGACCGGCGGGACAGGCACCAAAAGACGCTGAATGAAGTCATCCATTTTGGGAATCGAACTTTGAAGGAAACTGCGGGAAAAATGATCGGTGCTTAAACTCATCTTGGCTTCCACCCCACAAATCAGCTAGATTTATCATAGGCCCGACCGTGGGTGATGGGTTTCAACCATGTAAATCTTGATGTTAAATGCGTCCGAGAAAGAATACAAGTGTATACTAATGTGTTCCACATGGAACAATGAGGCCTTCTCCCTTTTGTGTTTAAAACAGGCTGGGCGCTGGAACGCCCGCCGTTTTCTACCTTCGCCGGGCAGGTTAAAAGTCCAAGAGAATGCCTGGGTTAGGCCGGGATTCCTTTTGAAATGAATCAGGATCGGCCGGCGGCCCGGTTCCCTGAATCTCGGGACAAGGTTTTGAAGTTTTCTTTCACCCCAAGTTGTGCCGCTATCCCCGGGGTTAAGTTGAGTCGGGACAAAACTTGTGTTATAAACTCGAACTTGTTTTTTTCGCGAGGTCCGACGTGGCTTTTGCTTCTTCATCTTATGACGTGATCGTGGTGGGCGCCGGTCATGCCGGTTGTGAAGCCTCCCTGGCTTCTGCCCGCATGGGACTTTCCACGGCCCTTTTGACCATGAATCCCGACACGGTGGCGAAGATGAGTTGCAACCCAGCGGTCGGCGGCCTGGCCAAGGGCCACCTGGTGCGCGAGATCGACGCCTTGGGCGGCGAGATGGGACGCGCCACCGACGAGACTTCCATCCAATCCCGCGTGCTCAACAAGACCCAGGGCCCGGCCGTCTGGGGCCTGCGCGCCCAATGCGACAAGGAACTCTACAACCAGCGCATGCGCGAAACCGTTTTGCGCCAGCCGGGCCTTTCGGTGAAGCAAGCCACCGTCGAACGGTTGGTGGTCGAAAACGGCGGCGTTGTGGGTGTTATTACCCAATATGGCGAGGAGATCCGCGCCAAGGCCGTCGTGGTGACAACCGGGACCTTCCTGAACGGCTTGATGCATATCGGCGAAACCAAGATCGAGGGTGGACGTACCGGTGAACTTTCGGCCAAGGGTCTTCCAGCCCATTTGAGGGAATTGGGTTTCGAGGTGGGGCGCCTCAAGACCGGCACCAATCCCCGCGTGCGGCGGGAGTCCATCGATTTTTCAAAGACGGAGGAGCAAAGGGGCGACGAGGATCCGGTTCCCTTCTCCCATTTCACCACCACCTTTCCCCTGCAACCCCAGGTGGCCTGCTATATCACCTATACCAACGGAAAAACCCACCAAGCCATCCGCGACAATATGTCCCGCTCGCCCCTTTATTCGGGGGTGATCAGGGGCATCGGGCCCCGGTACTGCCCCTCCATCGAGGACAAGGTGGTGAAATTCCCGGATAAGGAACGCCACCAGATCTTCCTAGAGCCCGAGGGGCTTTCCACCAGCGAGTTTTACTTGAACGGGCTCTCCACTTCCCTGCCCCTGGACGCCCAATATGCCTTTTTACGCACTATCCCCGGCCTGGAAAGCGCCGAGATCGTGCGGCCCGGCTATGCGGTGGAATACGACTTCGTACCCCCCACCCAGGTGTCCCATTCCCTGGAGACTTACCGAATCAAGAATCTCTTCCTGGCCGGCCAGATCAACGGCACTTCGGGGTATGAAGAGGCCGCCGCGCAAGGGTTGGTGGCCGGCATCAATGCCGCTTTGGCCGTGAAAGGCCGGCCGCCCTTCCGGCTTTCCCGCAACGAGGCCTATATGGGGGTCCTGGTGGACGACCTGGTGACCAAAGGCACCGAGGAACCCTACCGGTTGTTCACCTCCAAGGCCGAATACCGGCTCCTTTTGCGGCCCGACAACGCGGATTTACGGCTCATGGAAAAGGGTTATGAGCTGGGCTTGATCCCCCGACAAGCCCGGGAAGCGTTGATCGAGAAGAAAGCCAAGATCGAGAAGGGCCTGAAGGGCTTCAAGACCCGGGTTTTGCCCCCGGAAGCGGCCCCCAATGAGGCCCTCAAGCTGACGGCCCAGGACAGGTCCCTTTTGCTGGAAAGCGTCCTTCGCCGGCCCTGGATCACCTATGAGGCTTTAAGGCCCTACCTGCCCGAAGACCTCCAATTCGAGCCGGAAGTGGCCTTCCAGGTCGAGGTGGAGCTCAAATACGAGGGCTATTTGCGCAAGCAGCGGTTGGAGATCCAACGGCAAAGCCGCAACGAGAACCAGCCCATTCCCCGCGACTTCCCCTACCTGGAAGTCACCGGTTTTGCCCGGGAAGCCAAGGAAAAGCTCAACCGCATCCGGCCTGAGACCTTCGGCCAAGCCTCCCGCATCCAGGGGGTCACCCAGGCGGACCTGGCGGTCCTTCTGCTGGCCCTGAGCCGCCATTCCAAGCTTCAGGCGGGGTACCGCATGCCTTCTCCTTCCACGGAAGCCCAGGATTGAGCCTGACCCCCGATCAACTCCGGGAAAGTTTCGACCAAGCCGGCCTTTTAGGCTTCTTCCCCCCCGATTCCTTGCCCCCTTTGATCCAATTCACGAACCGGATGCTCCAGATCAATGAAAACCTGAATCTGACCAAATGGACCGACGACAACGATGTTTTAACCCACCATCTTTTGGATTCGGCCAGGGCCTTACCCCTGTTAGCGCCCCGGGTGGTCCCTTCCCAGCATTGGTTGGACCTGGGGACCGGTTGTGGGTTCCCCGGGGCGGTGCTCATTGCCGCCTTCCCCCAGGCCCAAGTTACCCTGCTGGATTCGGTCGCCAAAAAGACCACGGCCCTGGAAGACTGTCTTCAGGCGGCGGGTTGGATTGAAAGGGCCAAGACCCTCACCGGACGGGCGGAAGACCTGGGCCAAAATCTCCCGACCCGGGAGGCCTGGGACGGGGTCGTAGCGCGGGCCGTGGCCGACTTCCGGGTGGTTTTGGAATACGGAATTCCCCTCTTGAAAACCGGTGGATATCTTGTGAACTGGATGACGGCGGACCAATTGAAGATCGTGGATAAATCCTCCCGGGCCCTCCAGCTTCTCGACGCGAAAATCATTCAAAAGATGGAATACAAGCTGCCCGGACTGGAGCAACCCCGCTATTTGATCTTGGTGGAGAAGTTGGGGAAAACTTCCGGAGGTTATCCACGAGCGGCCGGCAAAGCTTCCAAGAATCCGCTTTGACGGGGATCGCCGTCGTTGGATTTATTCCAAATAAAACACCCAAGCCGGCGCAGGACCCGAGGAAATGTTCCACATGGAACAACTGAATGGGGCCCCAAAATCCAATTTAATAAACGCACTTATTTTTGTGCCATTTTTCGAAAAGCCTTTTGAAAAGTCAGGAAAACTGTCACATTTAAAATGTAATTCCAACCCTCCCCGTCTATAATAAGCCGTCTTTAGCCGCCTCCCTCCCGTCCATCTTGCGCGGGTCAAAACGGGTCCAAAAGGGCCCCGTCCGAGACCTAAAAACCGATTTTCGGGCAAATTTTAGGGGGGCTGGGGGCCGGTTGCTGGAACCTTCAAGGTTCCTTTTTCTTTTTCCGGGGCCGCCTTTAAGGGCGTTTCCCTTCGGTGGGACGACATTAGTAAAGAGGTTTTAAGTTGCATGTCAGTTCCCTGCGTCTTTCCCAATTTCGAAATTACGGTTCTTTGGAGGTAGGGTTCCACCCGCAACTCAATCTTTTTTTAGGGCCCAATGCCCAAGGCAAGACCAACATCCTGGAAGCCCTTTATTGCCTTTCCACCACCCGTTCCTTCCGGGCCGCGGCGGATGAAGAGATGATCCAATTTGGGCAGGAAGAAGGGGCCATGGAGGGGGTTCTTCACCGGGAAGAGGGCCAAGAAACCATCCGGCTGGAATTGCGAAAGGGAAAAAGCAAAGCCCTCTTCGTGAACGGCAAGAAGCAAAAAAAGCTCTCTTCCCTCCTGGGACGGATGCCGGCGGTGGTTTTTTCGCCGGATGATTTGTTCCTCGTCAAAGGAGGCCCCGCTTTAAGGCGGCGGTACTTGGATGTGACCATCCTCCAGATGGACCAGGGGTATTTGGCGCACCTGCAGCAATATGAGAGGACCCTCAAACAGAGGAATTCCCTTTTGAGGCAAAAAGCCCCGGGGACGGAGGCCCAACTGGCCATTTGGGACTTGCCCCTGGCCCAACATGGGGCGGCCTTGATCGTGAAAAGGGGCGCGGTGGCCCGGCAATTGTCGGATTTTGCCGGACATGCTTTGAGGGATTTGACGGGCGGCCTGGAGCAATTTGAAGTGCGCTATGAACCCCAGCTGCCTTGGGAGGGGTCGGAAGAATCCCTCAAGGAAAAAATGCTGGAGGCCTTGTCCAAGGCTCGGCGCGAGGAAATGGCGCGGGGCGTGACGGTCGTGGGCCCCCACCGGGATGACCTGGGCTTGTGGGTCAACGGCCAGCCGTTGCGGAAGTTTGGAAGCCAGGGACAGCAAAGGACGGGGGCCCTGGCCTTGAAGCTGGCCCAGCTCTCCTTGCTCAGCGAGGGGTGCCATACGAACCCTTTGGTGTTGTTCGACGATGTGATGGCCGAATTGGACGAGAAGCGCCAGGCGTTTTTTTTGAACCGCCTTCAGCGGGGCGGCCAAGCCTTCTTGACGGGCACCTCGGCCAACGATTTTTCGGCGGCCTCCAAGGGCGCGAGGGTTTTCCGGGTGGAGTCGGGGCATGTGGACCGGACCCAGGAAGGCCCCGCCGCATGAGGAAGCCCCGGCGGCGCAGGAAAAAGGGCGAAGGCGGGCTCTTCGAGGTTTCCGAGCTTTTGGAAGGCGCGCTTCAAGCCTTGGGCGTGAAGGGCGATTTCGAGAAGTTCCGCGTCGAAAGGAAGTGCAGGGAAGTGCTGGGCGAAAAATTTTCCAAGGCCCTGACCGGCGTCGCCGTCAAGGGCCGCACAGTGGAGCTGGCCTTCAACCACTCCATCTGGATGAACGAAGTGAACTTCCGGAAGACGGAGATCCTCAAGAAGCTGCAGGAGGAATTTCCGGGCATCGGGATCAAGACGCTGGCTTTAACCTTGTCGAGAAGTTCCAAGGCATAAACGAAAAGGACGATCCAAGACTTATGGCAAAAAAAGCGGCACCCAAATCGAAGGCCCCGGCGGCCAAGAAGGAAAAAGAAACCAAGGCCGAAAAAGCGGCAGCCCCGGAGACGGCTCCCGATAAGCCGAAAAAAACCGGCGGCGACTACGGCGCCAGCAACATCACGGTCCTGGAGGGCCTGGACGCGGTGCGCAAGCGCCCCGCCATGTACATCGGTTCCACCTCGGGCACCGGGTTGCACCACCTGGTCTATGAGATCGTCGACAACTCGGTGGACGAGGCCCTGGCCGGCCATTGCGATTCCATCGAGGTGGTCATCCACTCCGACAACTCCATCTCCGTCACCGACAACGGCCGGGGCATCCCGGTCGCGCCCCATCCCACGGAAAAAATCTCCACCCTCGACGTCGTCATGACCAAGCTGCACGCCGGCGGCAAGTTCGACCACGACACCTACAAGGTCTCGGGAGGGCTCCACGGCGTGGGCGCCTCGGTGGTGAACGCCCTGTCCGAATGGATGGAAGTGGAAGTGCGCCGGGAAGGGAAGATCTGGTACCAGTCCTACAAGCGCGGCAAGCCGGACGGCAAGGTCCACCCGACGGGCGAGGCCAAGAAGACCGGCACCAAGACCACCTTCCTGCCCGACCCCCAAATCTTCACCGAGACCGAGTATTCCTTCGACATCCTGGCCAAGCGCCTGAGGGAGCTGGCCTTCCTCAACAAGGGCATCTACATCAAGCTCACCGACGAGCGCGGCAAGGGCAAGGAATCCATCTTCCAGTTCAACGGCGGCATCATCCAGTTCGTCAAGGCCTTGAACGAGAACAAGGAGACCCTCTTCGCCACGCCCCTTTATTTCGAGAAGGAGAAGGACAAGGTGATGGTGGAAGTGGCCATCCAGTACAACGAGTCCTACGCGGAGACGGTCTTTTCCTTCGTCAACAACATCAACACGGTGGAAGGCGGCACCCACGTGCAGGGCTTCCGCTCGGCCCTGACCCGCACCATCAACGACTACGCCAAGAAAAACTCCCTCATCAAGGACAGCGACCCGCCCATCTCGGGCGACGACGTGCGCGAGGGCCTGACGGCCGTCATCTCCGTCAAGGTGCCCGACCCGCAGTTCGAGGGCCAGACCAAGACCAAGCTGGGCAACGGGGAAGTGGAGGGCATCACCCGCCAGGCCTGTAACGACGGAATGGGGACATTTTTTGAGCAGAATCCGACGGTGGCCCGCCGCATCGTGGGCAAATGCCTCATGGCCGCCAAAGCCCGCGAGGCCGCGAGGAAAGCCCGCGACCTGACGAGGCGCAAGGGCGCGCTGGAAATCTCCTCGCTCCCCGGCAAGCTCGCCGACTGCCAGGAAGAGGACCCGGCCAAGAGCGAGATCTACCTGGTGGAGGGCGACTCTGCCGGCGGCTCGGCCAAGCAGGGAAGAAACCGGAAGTTCCAGGCCATCCTGCCCTTGAAAGGCAAGGTCCTCAACGTCGAAAAGGCGCGCATCGACAAGATCCTGAACAACGACGAAATCCGCACGCTCATCACCGCCATGGGCACGGGCATCGGCGAGGACGACTTCAACGTGGAGAAGGCCCGCTACCACCGCATCATCATCATGACGGACGCGGACGTGGACGGCTCCCACATCCGCACGCTGCTCCTCACCTTTTTCTACCGCCAAATGAAGCCCCTCTTGGAGCGCGGGTTCATCTACATCGCCCAGCCGCCCCTTTACAAGGTCAAGCGCGGCAAGAAGGAAATGTACCTGCAGGCCGAGGCGGACATGACCCGCTTCCTGCTGCAGGAAGGCATGGAAGGCGTCCGGCTCTACCGCCTCAAGGGAAAGGCCCGCGCCGAGTTCCCCCAGGAAAAACTGAAGGACCTGGTGAACGACCTGGTCCGGCTGGAATCCATCGGCGGCGCCCTCCAGAAGGCGGGGCTCAATTTGCGCGAGTTCCTCGAGGCCATTGAGGGCAAGAAAAAGAAACCCATTTACGAGATCGAAAGCCCCCTGGGCGTCGACCACGCCTACACCGAGGGCGAGAAGGACGACAAGGTCGAGAAGATGAAGCAAAAACTCAAGGACATGAAGAAGGCCGCCGACAAGGGCAAGTCCGCCGAGGAAGGCATCGACTTCATCTACGACACCAGCCGCGACGTGAAGGACATGATCAAGGTCAAGGCCATCAAGGACATGGCCGAAGTGAAGCAATTGGAGGAAATCATCAAGCGCATGAATACCCGCGGGGTGGAAACCGCCGAGCTTTTCCCGGCGGAAAAAGAGGACAAGGGCGACGCCAAGATCAAGGAAGTCAAACCCCAGTACGTCATCGTCCACGGCTCCCACGATTACTTCCTCGAATCCATGTACGAGGTGGTGGAGAAGGTGAAGGACTTCGGCAAGGAAGGGCTCACCATCCAGCGCTACAAAGGCTTGGGCGAAATGAACCCCGAGCAGCTGTGGGAAACCACCATGGATCCGGAAAAACGCACCTTACTCCAGGTGAAGCTGGAGGACTCGGTGGAGGCGGACAAGACCTTCGACGTCCTGATGGGCGACCAAGTGGAGCCGCGAAGGAACTTCATCCAGACCTACGCCAAACAAGTGAGGAATTTGGATATCTAAGGGCAACCAGGAGCGGACAGTTTAAGAAGTCCATTTTTCAATGCACGGGCCGCAAGACGTCTCCCCCTCTGAAAGAGGGGGAAAAAGGGGAAGTTAGCCGTTTCAGGTTATGTCGTTAAGACTAATACCCCCCTTGTCCCCCCTTTTTCAAAGGGGGGCAATACTGATGAAAGATTTGGGATCAATGAAACTCATCATCCTGGGGATCATCTTCATCTGCGCCTGGGCGTACCGGCGTTTCTTTAATAATTAAGGAATCCGTTTCGTGTAGCGGGCCGCTTCAAAACTTGAGGTAAGGAAAGACATGGCAAGGCCGAAAAAGAAAAAGGACGACGAAAAAGAACCCAAGGGCAAGGCGCCGGAAGAAAACGGCGAAGGCGCCGCACCCCCCGCCCAGGGAGGGGAAGGGGCGCCCGCGGGCGGCGACGGCGGGGATGAGAACCGCGGCAACATCGTCGCCACCGACATCGAAAACGAGATGAAGGATTCCTACCTCGATTACGCCATGAGCGTCATCGTGGGGCGGGCCCTGCCGGACGTGCGCGACGGCTTGAAGCCGGTGCACCGGCGCATCTTCATGGGCATGCACGACCTTTCCCTCACCTCCCGCAAGCCCTACCGCAAATCGGCCAAAGTCACCGGCGACGTCACGGGCAACTACCATCCCCACGGCACGGCCTCGGTTTACGACACCATCGTGCGCCTGGCGCAGGACTTTTCCATGCGCTACGTTTTGGTCGACGGGCAGGGCAACTTCGGCTCCATCGACGGCGATCCGCCGGCCGCCGAACGTTATACCGAAGTCAGGATGTCTCCCCTGGCCGAGGAGCTCCTCAAGGACATCGACAAGAACACGGTAGACTTCGTCCCCAACTATGACGGCACGCGCGAGGAACCCCTCGTCCTGCCCTGCGCCTTCCCCAATTTCCTGGTCAACGGCTCCACGGGCATCGCGGTGGGCATGGCCACCAACGTCCCCCCGCACAACCTGGGCGAAGTCATCGACGGTTTGACCCACCTCATCGACCACCCGGAAGCCACGGTCAAGGACCTCATGAAGTTCATCCAGGGGCCCGATTTCCCCACCGGCGGCTTCATCCTGGGCCGGGACGGCATCCACGAGGCCTATACCACGGGCCGCGGGTCCGTGCGCATGCAGGCCAAGGCGGGTGTGGAGACGGATAAGAAAGACCGGGAGCGCATCATCATTTCCGAGCTGCCCTACCAGGTCAACAAGGCCCAGCTGATCGAAAAGATCGCCGAGCTGGTGCGCGACAAGAAAATGGAAGGCATCACGGACCTCAGGGACGAGTCCGACCGCGACGGCATGCGGGTCGTGATCGAGGTCTCCAAGAACGCCAACGCCCAGGTCATCCTCAACAATCTCTTCCAACAGACCAACCTGCGCTCCTCCTTCGGCATCATCATGCTGGCCCTGGTCAATGGCCAGCCCCGGGTCTTGAACCTGAAAGGCCTGCTGCACCACTACCTGGAGCACCGCAAGGAAGTGGTCATCCGCCGCACCAAGTTCGACCTGGACAAGGCCGAGAAGCGCGCCCATATTTTGGAAGGCCTGCGCATCGCGGTGGACAACCTGGACAAGGTCATCAAGACCATCCGTTCCTCCAAATCCACCGACGAGGCCAAGGAAGCCCTCATCAAGAATTTCGACCTGTCGCCCATCCAGGCCCAGGCGATCCTCGAAATGCAGCTGAGGCAATTGACCAGCCTGGAAATCAAGAAGATCGAGGACGAGTACAAGGAAGTCATCAAGACCATCGAGGTCCTCAAGGGCATCCTGGCCTCCGAGAAGAAGCTCTGGCAGGTCATCAAGGACGAATTGACCGAGATCAAGACCAAATACGCCGACCCCCGCCGCACGGAAATCATCGGCAAGGCCGAGGACCTCAAGCTGGAGGACCTCATCGAGGACGAACAGTCGGTCATCACCCTCTCCCACGCGGGCTACATCAAGCGCATGCCGGTGGACACCTACCACAAGCAAAAGCGCGGCGGCAAGGGCGTGGCCGGGGCCACCATGCGCGAGGAGGACTTCATTGAGCGCATGTACACGGCCTCCACGCACGACTTCCTGCTGATCTTCACTTCCTTCGGCAAGGTGCATTGGCTGAAGGTCTACGAGATCCCCGAGGCCTCCCGTTACGCCAAGGGCACGGCCCTGGCCAACGTGCTGAAATTGGGCGAGGGCGAGAAGATCTCCGCCGTGCTCCCCATCAAGGAATTCAACGAGAAGCTGGCCGTCCTCATGGCCACCGAGCAGGGGCTCATCAAGAACACGTCGCTCACGGCATTTGATAAACCCAGGGCGGGCGGCATCATCGCCATCACCCTGGGCAAGGGCGACAAGCTGGTTTCCGCCTTCATCACCGACGGCAAGCAGGACATTCTTTTGGCCACTAAACAAGGCAAGAGCATCCGCTTCTCCGAGAAACAGGTGAGGGAAGTCGGGCGGGCAGGGAAGGGCGTCAAGGGCATCCGCCTGGGCAAGAACGACGCGGTCATCGGCATGGAAGTGGTCAAGGAAGGGAAGTCCCTTTTGACGGCCACCGAAAAAGGCTTCGGCAAGCGCACCAAGCTCAGCGCCTACCGCAAGCAGGGCCGGGGCGGCAAGGGCATCCTGAGCATCAAAACCACGGCCAAAAACGGCCTGGCGGTCTCCATCGCGGCGGTGGGGGATGAAGACGAGATCATTGTCATGACCAAGGAAGGCAAGGTCATCCGGCAGCGGGTGAAGGAAATCAAGACCACGGGACGTTTGGCGCAGGGCGTCCGATTGATTAAAATGGGCGACGACGACCGGCTGGTGGCCGTGGTCAACGTGCCGAAAGAAGAAGAAGCCGCCGAAGAAGCTAAAGATTGAACCACAGAGTTCACAGAGTACACAGAGTAAGGCTGAAGAATTAAAAATGATGTTTAGGTTTTACTCTGTGCCCTCTGTGTACTCTGTGGTTCGAGATGTTGTAGTGGTTAAAGACGTTGTTAAGGACTTTAATTGAAAAGTAAGTACCTCCTCACCCTATTCCTCGTCGGCATCCTGCCCGTCCTCGCCCTGCTGGGCGTTTACGGCTGGATCGCCCTGCAGGCGCCCCCGCCGGCCGCCACCCCGGTTTCGGGGCCGGCCCTCCACGCCACCACCTCCGCCCTGCAAACCCAGGACCTTTCCCTGGCCTCCTCCATCAAGGCCGCCATCGAGAGCACCTACCAGGACGTGGCCAAGCTGGTCAAGGACCACACGGACTCGGACCTTTCCAACTTCGTGGCCTCCCACCCCGGCGTCTCCGGGGTCGCGATCTTTTCCGCCGACGGGAAACTCTTGAAGAACGTCCCCGCTACGGCCCAACTGGCCGACCCGGGCTACGGCGCCTCCGACGAGTTCAAGAACATGATGGCCAAGTTCAAGGACGGCGACGCCACCTACCTCTTTTATACCCAACGCCTGAACTACCCGGCCTTCGTCTTCTCCGTTCCGTTGGGCACCGATACGGTGGCCCAGGCCGTCCTCAACCTCTCCTCCTTCTTCGGCACGGTGGACCCCCGCAGCGGCGAAATCTCCCTCATCGACGCCGACTCGGGTAAATATTTCTATAACTCCAACCCCTCCAAGCTGCAGGCGAGCTTCAACCCCGGCCAAGACCCCTGGCTGGCCAAGATCCAGGCCGCCCTGGCCGCCAAGCAAAGCGGCTCGGATTCCAACCCGCCTAACTGGGTGGCCATTTACACCAGTTTGGGCATCCACTCCTTCGGCATCGTGCGCATGGTGCCCTTCGCCATGCTGCAGCCCGCCGCCTCCAAGGCCCCGGCCCAGGCCAAGAACCCCATCGACAGCCTCCAGGAAATCTTCACCGGCCCCACGGGCATGCCCCTGCTGATCGCGGCGGCAGCCTGCCTGGGCTGGGTTTTTCTCGTCGGGCTCCTGCAATTCGGCTCCATCCTTTCCCCCTTGCGAAGGGCCAGCGCGGCCGTGCTGAACGCCGCCAAGGGAACTTCCACCCTGACCCCCGAGGCCGCCAAAAAGTTCGGCGGCGACGAAGTCGGCCAGATGGTCCAGGCCTCGGCCATGCTCCTGCAGAAACTGAAGGAAGACCAACAGCGGGCCGAGGAGGAAAAGGAAGAAGCCCTGCGCCGGGGCCGCGCCGAGGTGGACGCCCGCAACAAGGAAGCCGCCGGCCAGGTGGCGGCGGCCCAACAGCAGGCCCAGGCCGCGAAGTCCGAGCTTTCGGGCCTCAACCAGCAGCTCGCGGACAAATTGAAGGAACTGGACGCCATGAAGGCCATGTCCGAGGGGCTCCGCAACCAGGTCGAGCAAGCCAAGGCCGAGATCGGAAAACTGAAGTCCCAGGTCACTTCCGCCGAGGACGGCAAGGCCGCGGCCCAAAAACAGATGGCCCAGGCCCAGGCCCAGCTGGAAGGCCAGCTCAAGGAAATGGAATCCAAACTGCTCTCCACCGTGGCGGCTTCCTCGGCCATCCAGGTTTCCTCCGTGCGCGCCGCCGCCATCCGCACCATGTCCGAGGAACTCAAGACCACCTTGGGCATCATCAAGGGCTACGTCTCCTCCGCCCTGGGCACCGCCGCGGGCGCGGGCATCAACGAGAAGCAGCAGGAATTCCTCGGCATGGTCATCAACCGCTCGGCGCGGCTGGAGAAATTCATCAACGACCTGGTGGACATCTACCAGGTGGAAATCGAGCAGGAAAAGGCCCCCCACGAGGAAATCAACCTGGCCTCCGAAATCGAGGGATTGGCCTTCAACTTCCAGCCCCAGGCCGACGTGAAGAACATCAAGATGAAGGTGGAAGCCAAGGGCACGGTGCCCAAGGTGCCCGTGGTGCGCCGCCGCTTCAACCAGCTTTGGAACATCCTCTACCTGCAGATCATCAAGGACGCGCCCCGGGGCTCCTCCATTCCCATAACGGTCGAGGCCATCGGCGACACCGTGAAGGTCACCGCGCAGGACCCGGGTTTGACCGTCACCCCGGAGGCCCTGCCCCGGCTCTTCGACGAGTTCTACGATCCCAAGCACACGGCCTCGCCACAACTGGCGGGGACGGGCCTCAAGTTCGCCCTGATCAAGACCATCCTGGCCGCCAATGGGGGCGGGGCGGTGGCGGAAAAGGCCGAGCCCGGCACCAAGCTCATCCTGACCTTCCCGACCAAGATCAAGAAGCCGGGCGAGGCGCCTGTTCCCGCGCCCCGGCCCGCCGCCGTACCCGTGGTTCCCGCGGCCGCCGCGACGACGGCCCCCGGCCTCAAGCCGCCCCCCGCGCTGGGGGTCCCCAAGCCCGCGGCCCCCGTTGGCGCCCCGCCGCCCCCGGGTCTTCCCCGGCCCGGAATCGCCCCTCCCGGCCTTGGCCTCCCCAAACCGGCGGCTCCCCCGGCTCCGGCAGGCTCACCACTTACCGGCACTCCGGCCGCCCCCGCGGCCGCGGCAGGGATAAAACCCCCCGCCGGAACCCCGGGTATTTTGGATTCCCTCATCTCCAAGGTGCCTCCCGTCACCGCACCCGGCATTAAGCCGCCGGTGGCGCCTGGCGCCCCTCCGGCTCCCGGGGTGGCAGGCTCACCACTCACCGGGGCTCCAGCAGCCCCAGGCCTTCCCAAACCTCCGGCCCCGCTTGGCGCGCCGCCGGCCGCACCCGCCGCCCCGGCGGCCCCGAAGCCCCCGGTTGCGCCGGGGTTGGCGACACCGGGTCCTGGCCCTGGCCTCCCCAAGCCCCCTTCGGCCACCTCAGGGGTGTTGGATTCGCTCCTCAAGGCTCCTGCCGCCCCAGCCCCCGCGGCCGCGGCTGTTCCCGCGGCGCCTCCCGTGGGCGCGCCCCGGCCTGCCGCCGCCCCGCCCGTTCCCGGAGCGGGACCCGGCATTGGCGCCCCCAAACCCGCCGCTCCCGCCGTTCCTGGCGCGGCCCCTGGTGCCGCCCCCGCCATGGCCCCTAAACCTATGACGCCTCCGGGCGTCCCACCGTCCCCCTCCGCGCCAGCCGCTCCCAGGCCTCCCGTGCCCGGCACGCCTGCACCCGCCGCGCCCAAGGTGATCCCGACCAACATCAAGCCCACCACTCCGCCGCCCGGGGTCCTCGACCTGGACGCCATGATGGACGGCATGAAGCTCGACGCGGGCGCTCCCAAACCAGCCGCCGCGCCCATCCGTCCCCCCATGCCCGGCGCGCCGCCCATGGGCATCCCGGGCGCGCCCAAGCCTCCCGTTCCGGGCGTCCCGCCCGGCGGGCTCGACGCCGCCAAGGCCCAGCAAAAGGCCAAGGACGGCGAAGGGGAATTAATCGAATAGTTTTTGGAAATTAAAACCGATGGACCCAAGAAAGCCCCGGCAAGCCGGGGCTTTTTTATTTTTGGGGAGGGTTTTAAGGCGGTTTTAAAAAGGTCCTTGAGGATGTCGCCCATGCCCTTGCGGATCTGGTAGTTCACGGCCCGCAGGGCGTCTTGGGCCCACCCCTTGAAGCTTTTGGTTCAATTTGATATCATGATATCAACTCAGGAGAAACCATGGCCCAATTGATTGTCCGTCAACTTGATGAAACGGTTAAATCGAAGCTCCGGCAAAGGGCGAGGCGCCACGGCCGCAGCACGGAGGAAGAGGTCCGCGATATCTTGAGCAACGCCGTGCGTAAGGAAGAAGCCGCCTCATCCCGCCCCCTTGGCACCCGCTTGAAAGCCCGCTTCACCCGGATGGGGCTGGACAAGGAAATTCCCGAATTGCGGGGCCAACCGGCCAAGCCCGCGAACCTGGTTCGATGATCCTCCTGGACACCAACGTCCTTTCCGCCCTGATGCTGAAGGAGGCGGACCCCAGGGTGGTGGCTTGGCTGGACCGCCAAGCGCCCGAGTCCATTTGGACGACTTCCGTCACCGTTTTTGAGATTCGTTTCGGGCTTGAAACCCTCGAGCAAGGAAAGCGCAGGCGGCGGTTGGAGGATGCCTTTTCCCAGGCCCTTGAGGAGGACTTGGAGGACCGAATCCTGCCCTTCGACTCAAGGGCCGCCCAAGCGGCCGCGACTATCGCCGCGCAACAGCGCCGGCAAGGCCGCCCGGTGGAAATAAGGGACGTCCAAATCGCCGGCATCGCCCTTGCCCGAAAGGCCTCCTTGGCCACGCGCAATACCCGTCATTTTGAAGCCCTTGGCATATCCCTGATGGACCCTTGGAAGGACAAATAACCGGTCACATTGGGTTGGCGTTGGCTAAAAAAGGTCCTTGAGGATGTTGCGCATGCCCCTGCGGATCTGGTAGTTCGCCGCCTGCACGGCGTCCTTGGCCAGCATGCCCTCGGCCTTGGCCTTGAGGTCCTGGGGGGTGAGGCCGGTCTTTTGTTCCACCAAATCGCCGATCTTCCCCAGGAAGCTCTTTTCGCCTTTTTCGTCATCCCGAGGAGCAGCCCCAACCCTTCGACTTTGCTCAGGGCCCTGAGGCTCTCGAAGGGTCGGGGCGGGTTGCGACGCGGGGATCTCAGGTTTTTGCTTTTGAGCCTTTGCCTCCATCTTTGCCTGTAGCGCCGCCTGCCTTTTCGCCAGCTTGCGCGCCTTTTCCGCCGCCTTGGCCTCCAGAGCGGCTTTCCGGCCCGCCTCCGCCTGGGCCTTCTCGGCCACTTCCTTCTTGCGCAGGGGTACGGCGTCCTGATGCACCTGGTGCAGGGCGTTCCGGTACCTCAGGTCATGGTTCTCCCCGGACAGCACCTTTAAATGCTCCCAGTTGCTCATGGCCCCATAGACCACCGGCACCGCCTCGGCGGGGGATAGGTCCATGACCACCCGGTAGCCCTTCTTACCCCGGCTCACCTTCACCTGCTGGGGTAAGTTGGCCCAATAGGCCGAATAGGGGTCGTTGGGGTCCTGGGCGGCCGTATCGGCCTTTTGGCCGTAATCCTCCGGGTTATGGCCGGATTTCACCCATTCCACCAGCTTTTGGGCCTTTTGTTCGGTCAAATGCAGTTCCAGGGCCACTTTTAGGGCCCGGTAGACGGCCAAGGTGTCTGCCAGATCGGCCAAGGCTAACAAAACGAACTCATTTATCTGGTAGGGTGCCTTCAATTTGTTCCAATTTGGAACAAAATCGCCCTTTGGGGCGGCCGCCTGATCCAGGTTTTGGGTTACCAGCGCCCTGGCGTTCGGGCTTAGGGTCTTCGTGATCTTAAGGGCGGTGTTCACCTTCGTCAGGGATACCCCCAACCGCCCGGCTAGGGCCCTTTGGGTCAGGTCCGGGTTGGCCTTGTCTTGCTCCTCAATGGCCAAATCCCAGTCCCACCAGTCCATTTCCTCCGAATCATTGTCCATCAGGGCGGCCAAGTGGGTCTCGGCGGGGAGGATATCCAGCACGATGCAATCCAGGGCCGTCCACCCGGCCAGTTGGGCCCCCGCCAGGCGCCGGTGGCCCCCGATCATCAGGAACTCGAAGCCGGGGTGATGGGTACGCTCTTCCAGGGTTAGGGGGCGGACCTTGGCGGGGGTCTGCTGGCCCAGGGTTTTCAGGGACTCGGCCATTTCAGGGATGGACCCCGGCGCAAAGCGCCTGCGGGGCTGGCGGGGGTTCGCCATGATTTTGGTTAGGAGAATGGATTGAACCGTCATAGGGGTGGGTTCCATAAGGTGCCTCCAATTAGTTGTTCGCAGTACCTACCAACTGCGAACTGCCTGTCCCCCATAGCCGAGCGATAGCGACGGTTGGCGAAGGGGGACCGACTGTGAACTGCCTTTGAGCCTATTCCCTGAAATCTTTTTTCGTCAATATCCAAAAAATGTCCGATTTTTTTATATCAAGATAAATGCAGATTTAACGATATTTTTGGATTGGATTGGAGTGAGCCGGATCGGAAAACCCTATTCGTAATGGGTCCAAAGACGGATGACCTTGACGATCTTCTTTTCTTTCAGGACTTGGTAAACCAAACGGTGCTGGATATTAATGCGGCGGGAATAGGTCCTTCCAAGTCGCCGACCAGACTTACGTCAGGCGGCGGATTTTGGAACGGGGTTCCTTCGAGGATCGCCAGAAGGTCTTGGGCCTTTTTTTGAAGGCCGAACCGGGAAAGCTTCTTGGTGTCCTTTAAGGCTTGTGACGTGTAAAGAAGGGTCCAACTCACCAGTCGATTTTTTTATGGAGCTTGGAGACGGGGGTCTTCAATCCCTTTCGGACCGATTCCCGCATGCCCGGGATGGAGAGCAGGTGGAGGGTTTCCTGCCCGAACCTATTTCCTGCTAAATGTCGGATGATCCAGGACAAGGCGTTTGTCCGACGAATTCTAAAGTATATTCTTTAGGCCTGGCCCCTATGTTTCCGGGTTCCTGCTTTCCAAATCGTTCGGAAGGTTCTATAGCGGGACCTAGGAAAGATCGTAAGGATCAAAAGGTCGAACTTTAGGCCCGCCCGATTTGATCTTTCGAACCCGCCTTTTCCGGGACCCGGAAGGCATCGTCCATCCGGTTCCTTCCAGCCGATTTGGCCTGGTACAAACTTTGATCGGCTGCCTTGACGAGTTCGTGGGAGCTTTCCATTTGACCGGTCAGGCACCCCATCCCGATACTGACGGTTATTTTCTCGCCTTTTACCCTCATCGCCTCAACAGGCGGAACCGAACCCACGATCGCCCGCAAAAGCTTTTCCCCCACCGCCCGAGTCCCGTCCAGGCCCACCTCCGGCAGCAACACCGCGAACTCGTCCCCCCCTAACCGGGCAACCACATCCACCTCCCGCAACTGTTGGACGAGGGTCCGCGCCACATGCCTAATGACTTGATCCCCCGCCGGGTGCCCATAAGTGTCGTTGACGTGCTTAAAATGGTCCAAGTCCACATACAAGAGGCCCAACATCCGTTTGTAACGCCGGCAGCGATTCACTTCCTTTTGAAGGTAGTTGTCGAAATAACGGCGGTTGTAAACACCCGTCAGCCAGTCCTTGATGGTCATGTCCTTGATCTTTTCGTGCTGCCGGAAAGATTCAATGACCAGCCCGGCCTGGGTGGCGAAATTGGAGAGGGAAAGTAGGTCTGATTTTTTCAATCGGCGGCTGGAAAAAAGATTATCCACGGCGATGACGCCGATGATCTTTTGACCGGAGATCGTGATGGGGGCCAGGGCATTACAAAAGACATCCCGCATATCCCCATCCTCGCCGCGGGAGTTCTTGATCTTTTTCTGCCGATTGTTGGTGTAATAGGCCTTCGTGTAGCCGTGGACCAGGTCGGAAACCCAATTGGTGCCCTTGACCGCCGAAAGGGGATACTCTTTTCCCGCCCATTCCACCTTTCCATTTTGGTCGATCCCGATCACCCTTCGTCCGATGTTTCGGTCCCAATCCGCCAGGAATATGCCGGCTCGGTCGTATCCCAGACCCTGGGTGACCAGCTTTATCAAATGCTCGAGGATATCCTCGAAACTATTGTCGGCCCGCATGGATTCCATGAGCCGCTCATACATGAGGACTTCCTGGCCAAGAACCTTCTTCTCCTGAAGCAGTTTCTTGATACGAATATCTTTGGTTGAAAGGGCTTTCACAAGGAACCTCAGGAAAACGGTTTTCCCTAGCTTTCCTTAAATACTACTCCGGCACCTAGGTCCTTTCAACATGTCCAAATGGGTTCATTAATGAAGTTTTTGAGGGAAATTTTTGGGCCATCTTCCCTCTTTGAATGGATGCAAATTGGATCAATGGAACCTCAACCTTGAGCGCCGGAAATACAGCCCCTTGGGCAGGCTATGGGCAATCCAAGTGTCCGCGATTTGATTAAAATGCGGCCATGAAAAAATCCTTCCTCCAAAAGATCAAAAAAGAATTTTACCCGGGTTTTCTACGCACGGACCCGGAAGCTCTCGGGACCTATGGCCGGGATGGTTCCATCGGCACCCAGCCCCACCCTTCCGCCGTGGTTTTTCCCCGTTCCACCGCTGAAGTCTCGCGTTTCTTGAGGGAATGCGCCCGTTTCCATGTACCCGTGGTGCCTTCCGGAGGCATGACCGGCATGTCCGGCGGCGCCGTCGCGGCCCAGGGTGAAGTGGTCCTAAGTTTGGAAAAGATGGACCGGATGGAAAAGGTGGATCCCGTGGCGCGCACCGTCCGTGTCCAGGCCGGAGCCACCATGGAGGCGGTCCACCGGCATTGCGGGGCCAGCGGCCTCACCTGGCCCGTGAGCATCGCCTCGAAAAAGCAGTGCCAGGTCGGCGGGAATATCTCCACCAATGCCGGGGGCTTGAAGGTGGTCCGTTACGGCTCCACCCGCAATTGGGTGCTGGGTTTACAAGTGGTCCTCATGGGCGGCGAGGTCTTGGAACTGAACGGGGCCTTGGAAAAGAACAACTCAGGCTACGACCTTCGCCAGCTCTTTATCGGAAGCGAGGGGACCCTGGGGGTCGTGACCGAAGCCGTGTTGAAGCTGGCCCCCGCCCCCGGGAAAGCCGGGACCTTTTTCATCGCCTTGAAGGACAGGGCCGCGGTTTTGAGGCT
>Ga0335085_10002474_pt1 | contig 34368 bp, 30 predicted proteins | sample Lox_Sample_45_FD_206712 | JGI IMG/M metagenome (GOLD analysis project Ga0335085, IMG submission 206712) | Soil microbial communities from Loxahatchee National Wildlife Refuge, Florida, United States - Lox_Sample_4.5 | ecosystem: Environmental > Terrestrial > Soil > Wetlands | place: USA... | reverse complement strand
ACAGCCACCCTGTCCGGAACCGGGCAGATCGCCCCATCATCGGTCCAGCAGCGCACCACGTCGCGGACCGACAGGATGCCGACCGTGTCGGCCCCGTCCAGGACGATCAGGTGGCGGAAGCCTCCCCGCACCATCGCAGCGGCCGCCTCCTCGAGCGACCACTCCGGCGCGGCGTAGACGACGTCATGGGTCAGATGATCCGCGACCACCTCGCGGTCGGGATCCTGCCCGGCGCCGATCGAGACCAGCAGGTCGCGCTCGGTGATGATCCCCGGACCGTTGGCATCGGGATCCATCACGACGGCCGCTCCGACCGCCCTTTCGCTCATCAGCCGAGCCACGCTTCGCAGATCGTGGCCGGGCCCGACCGTCAGAACCGTGTCAGTCATGCCGTGGCGAACCTGCATTCTCTCTCGCCTCCAATGGAGTCTCGAGGCCCGCGGCCGACGACGTCCAGAAGGAGGCCGCCCAGGCGGGCAATTAGCAACTATTGCCTCAATCTAGAGCGTCGAGGGCCGGGCGTCAAGCGTGACGGTCCGTTGGCCCAAGCATTAGGATCACTGCTCCCGATGCACTGGATCGCCGCGCAGCACAAGCACCGCCGCCCCCGCAGCGACGCTTCATGAGTAGGCGCCGGTCGGTCACGATCACGATCCTCCTGGCGCTGGCGGCCGTCGGGATCGGCATCTGGCTGAGCTACGAAATCCGTTGGTTCCCGGTCGCGGCCTCCAAACAGGCGGTCAACACCGACCGCCTCTACCACGTGCTGGTGATCGCCTCGATCCCGATCTTCGTGCTCGTGCTGAGCACCATCCTCTACAACGTCTGGCAGTTCCGGATGCGCCCGGGAGAGGAGCTCAAGGACGGCGCCCCGATCCACGGAAACACGCGCCTGGAGGTCTTCTGGACGGCGATCCCGACCGTGCTGCTGCTGGGGCTGGTGGGCTACTCGTTCGTGGTCCTGCGCGACAACGAGAAGAAGCCGGCCAACGAGATCAAGATCGGCGTCACCGGCCAGCAGTTCGTGTGGACCTACCAGTACCCACGGGCGCTGACCGGGGGCGCGCCGCTGAACAGCTACGAGCTCTACATCCCCCGCAACGAGTCGGTCCAGTTCCAGATCCACAGCCGCGACGTGATCCACGCCTTCTGGGTGCCCGCCTTCCGCCTGCAGGAGGACGCCGTGCCGGGCATCACCACCAACTGGCGTGTGACCGCGACCCGGCTGGGCACCTATCCGGTGATCTGCAACCTGCTGTGCGGGGCCGGGCACTCGCTGATGCGCTCCGCCGTCCACGTGGTCACGCAGGCGCGCTTCCAGGAATGGCTCAAGAGCCAGCAGAGCACCACCGCGGGGGCCCCGTGATGAGCCGCGGCTACTGGGGGCCCGGCGGGGTAATGTTGGCGCGGAGCATGTCCAGGCGGCAGCACACACGGAGGTCGCGATGGTCGCGCAGCTGAAAGCCCCCGGGATGATCCGAGGGGCATGGATGTTCCTCGTGGGGATCGTGTTCGCGTTCTTGCTCACGTGGGTGATCCGTGCTGCCACCGGCCACGCCACCTTCCACCACTACATCTCCGGCGACGCCATCACCACCGTCGCCCTGATCGCGGCGCCGCTGTTCTTCCTCGTCGGCCTCGGGGGCTTCGACTACTGGTTCTACTGGGCCTCGGGCCGCAAGACCCGCCCGGAGGACCACTCCGGCCACGGCGCCTACACGTGGAGGGACTACTTCCGGATCAACACCGACCACAAGGTGATCGGGATCCAGTACACGGTCAACTCGTTCATCTTCCTGCTGATCGGCGGGCTGCTGGCGATGCTGATGCGGGCCCAGCTGGCCCAGCCGGGGTCGCATTTCGTGAGCGCGAACACCTTCAACGGGCTGTTCTCCGTCCACGCCTCGCTGCTGATCTTCCTGTTCATCATCCCCGTCTTCGCGGGCCTGGGCAACTACGTGATCCCGCTGATGATCGGGGCGCCCGACATGGCCTTCCCGCGCCTGAACGCGCTCTCGTTCTGGCTGCTGCCGGTCGCGGGGATCATGATGCTGGGCAGCTTCCTGGCCCCCGGCGGCGCCTTCGCCGACGGCTGGACGGCGTACACGCCGCTCTCGGATACGGCGCCCGTGGGCCAGGTGTTCTTCTCGGTGGCGGTCCAGTTCGCGGGCGCCTCGTCGATCATGACGGCGCTCAACTTCCTGGTGACGATCATCACGATGAGGGCGCCGGGGATGAGCTTCTTCAGGCTGCCGCTGCTGGTGTGGGCGAACTTCGCGACCTCGCTGCTGGTCGTGATCGCGACCCCGTTCATCGCCGCTTCGCAGTTCTTCATCCTGCTCGACCGGGGGCTGGGGTTCAACTTCTTCAACGCTGCCAAGGGCGGAGACGTGCTCATGTACCAGCACGTGTTCTGGTTCTACTCCCACCCGGCGGTCTACATCATGATCCTGCCGGGCTTCGGGATCATCAGCGAAGTCATTGCCGTGAAAGCGCGCAAGCCGATCTTCGGCTACCGCATGATGGCCTTCTCGCTGCTGGCGATCGTGGGCCTCGGCTTCACCGTCTGGGCGCACCACATGTTCACGTCCGGGATGGCGGCCTGGATCCGCATCCCGATGGCGATCACGACCGCGATCATCGCCGTCCCGACCGGCATCAAGGTGTTCTCCTGGCTTGCGACGCTGTATCGCGGCGTGCTTCGGCTCGATACGCCGATGCTGTTCGCGCTCGGCTTCATCACGACGTTCACGCTCGGCGGCATCAGCGGGATCATGCTCGCGATGATCCCCTTCGACATCCACGTCAGCGCGACCTACTTCATCGTCGCCCACATCCACTACGTGCTGTTCGGGGGCTCGCTGATGACGATCTTCGCGGGCGTCTACTACTGGTTCCCGAAGATGACCGGGCGCATGTACGACGAGCGCCTGGGCAAATGGCACTTCTGGTCGACGTTCGTGTTCATGAACGCCACCTTCGGCCCGATGCACGTGATCGGCCTGCAGGGGATGCCCCGGCGGGTGGCCACCTACGCCTCGGAATTCGCGGGCATGAACCTGTTCATCTCGATCGCGAGCTTCTTCCTGGGCGCCTCCACGCTGATCTTCGTCTACAACATGATCACCAGCTGGCGGGGCGGCCCGCGCACCGTGGCCAACCCGTGGCGGGGCATGACGCTCGAGTGGCAGGTGTCCTCGCCACCGCCGGTGTTCAACTTCGATCGGGTGCCGACGGTCGTCGGCGGTCCCTACGAGTACGGCGTCCCCGGCGCCGTACACGGGATCTTCGCGCCCCCGCCGGTACCGGCAACCGTGGGCGCGGACTCCGGAGCGGCGACCCCGCATGGCCCATGAGTAGAGCGCTGAGCAGATGAAGGAGATCCTGGTGGTCGCCAACCGCACGCTCGGGGGCGCCCCGCTGCTCGAAGCCGTGCGCAGGCACGCGGCCGAGCCCGGTGGAGCGACGTTCCGGCTGGTGGTGCCGCAGAGCACCCCGTCGGCCGGCCTGGTGATCTACGACGAGGCCGTGCGCGAATCCGCCCAGGTGCGGGTGGACCTGGCGCTGTCGATCGTCTCGAGCGAGGGCATCAAGGCCTCGGGAGAGGTCGGGGACGCCGATCCCTTCCTGGCGACGATGGACGCCGTCGCCGAGCGCCGCCCGGACGCGATCCTCGTCTCCACCCATCCCGCCACCAGCTCCGGGTGGCTGCGCCGTGACCTCGTGGAACGGATCCACAATGCCTCCGGGCTGCCCGTGGAGCACGTGACCGTCGACCTCGAGAACGACGGCATGCCCTTCAAGGTGACGCTGGTCGTCGCCAACAAGACCTCCACCGGGGACGAGCTCAGCGAGCGCCTGATCGAGAAGAACGCCGAGGAGGGAAAACACGTGTTCATAGCGGTGCTGCCGAAAAGCGACGGCACCGGCCCGGCGGCGGCGGAGGCGCGCGCCCGCCTGGCGCTGATGCTCGACCGCCTGCGGCGGGCGGGCCTGGTGATCTCCGGGATGATCGGCGACCCCGATCCCTACACCGCCACGATGAACGCGCTCGAGCTGTTCACCGTCGACGAGGTCGTGATCTCGACGCTCCCGGGTGAGCGCTCCGGCTGGCTGCGCTCGGACCTGATCGAGCGGGTCCGGGGGGCGAGCCGCGTGCCCGTCGAGCACGTGGTCGTCGAGAGCCCGACGCAGAGCGCCGCGGCGGTCTAGCGGAGCAAGCGATGGAGGCCGCCAGCATCGCCCACGCGGAAGCGCACGAGCATCACGGGCCACCACCGGCGAACGTCAGCTCTCGTGTGCCCGCTCCGACGCTCGGGATGCTGCTTTTCATCATCTCCGAGATCATGGTGTTCGGGGCCTTCTTCACGGCCTACTTCTTCATCCGCATCGCCCAGGGAGAGCCGTGGCCGGACCCCGGGACGAAACTGCCGGTGGCGGTCGCGGGGGTCAACACCGCGATCCTGGTGTCGTCCTCGTTCACCATCCACTGGGCCGAGAGGCAGATCAAGAAAGGCAACCACTGGGGCCTGAAGGCGGGGATGCTGACGACGCTGCTGCTCGGCATCACCTTCCTGTTCATCCAGATCAACGAGTACGCCAACATCGGCTTCGCCCCCCAGGACCATGCCCAGGCGACGATCTTCTACTCGCTCACGGGACTGCACGGGGCGCACGTGTTCATCGGCCTGTGCCTGCTGTTATCGGTCACGATCCGAGCCTTCCGGGGCCACTACAGCCCCGAGCATCACCGCGGCGTGGAGGTGCCGGGCATCTACTGGCACTTCGTCGACATCATGTGGCTGGTCGTCTACACGACCGTCTACATCCTGTAGGCCGGCGAGGCCGGTGCTCAACCCGCTGCGCTCCGAGCGGGAGGCCTTCAGGCTGCTGCTCTACGTGATCGTCGTGATGGTCGTCGTGATCGTCACGTTCGAGATCGTGCGCGCGATCGTGTGAGCGGCCCCGCGCCTGCAGCGCGGGCGGAGCGCTGAAGCGGCGCCGGGCGTACTCGCGGTGGGCGCCGCGACCGCGGGACCGGCCGCTATTTGACGGTCAGCGTGCCGTACATGCCGGCCGCGCGGTGGCCGGGGACCTCACAGAAGAAGGTGTACTTGCCCGGCTTGAGGTTCAGGGTGACCGATGTTTCGCCCTTGCTGATGAAGGAGCTCGCGGCGATCTTCGCGCCCTTGGCGGTGGCGCCGTTTTCGCCCGCTTCGAAGGCGATGTTGTGCTGGACCCCGGACATGTTGGCCATCGTCACGGTCACCGGGCCGGGGGTCGCGACGGCCTTCGAGGAGGTGTAGGCGAGCTGTCCCTGCGGGTTGGCGTCGATCGCCAGCTTGCCGGCCTCCTCGACCGCCGGCTTGCCCGCGCCGGGGGCTTCCACGGCCGTCGCCAGCAGCCCCGTGTCGGGACCCCGCGCGGCGGCGGATCTTTCGACGTAGGCGGAGACGTCCTTGGCGCTCGCCCCCTTCACCAGGTCCGCCGGCATGGCGCCGGTCGGGTTGGGGTGGGCGATCTGGAATTCCACGACGCTGCGGATCGCGTTGCGCCCGAGGCCTTCTTGGATGCTGTGGCGGAAGGCGGCGTCGAGGTTCGGCCCCACGATCCCCTTCGTGTTCGCCCTCGCGAGCGTGTGGCAGGCGCCGCACTTGGCCACGAACACCCGCTTGCCGGCGATCAGGTTGGCGTTGTCGGCACCCTTCACCGAGCAGCCGCTGGCGCCCAGGGCGGCGAGCCCGGCCAGCCCGAGCAGCGCCGTCCGCGGCCACGCAGCCCGACTTGGCCGCGAGCGCAAAGGTGGGTCTCTGCGGGGGATCCTGAGCACTGGCGGGGGCGAAGACTATCCGAACCGCCGGTGGGCCCGTGCGGGACCGCCCGGCCCACGCCCGCGGCCGCTCACGGCTCCGGGAGCCCGTCGAGCTGCCCGCGGGCCGCCGCGATCACGCGCTGCGCCACGCTCTCCCAAGACCACCGCTCGCGGACCGTCTCCACCAGCCCCCGGCGGGTGCGCCGTTCGAGCTCCGGCTCGCATTCCAGCCACGCCACCAGGCGCCCCGCGATCCCCTCGACCGCGTCGGGGCCGAGCTCGAAGGACAGCAGCGGCTGCACCGCCTCCGGAACGCCCGAGGCCAGCGTCCGGCTGACCTCCGCCAGGCCCGAATGGTCCGCGCTGACCGGCAGGGCCCCGCAGGCGGCGGCCTCGGCCGCGACCATTCCGAAGGCCTCGGGGAAGGTGCTCGGGACCACCATCGCGCTGCAGGCCGGCAGCAGCTCCGCGAGCTCCTCGTGCTCCAGGCGGCCGGTGAACAGGACCCGCTCGGACAGCTGCCCCGCGGCCGCCCGGTAGCGCTCCGCGGGCGCACCCTCGAGGCCCTCGAGGAAGGCCAGCAGATAGCCGAGCGGCCCGGACTGCGCCTCGCCCTCGAGGCGGCGCCCGGCGAGGGCGAGCTCCCGTGAGCGCTCCAGGTCTCCCTCCTGGAGGGCCTGGGCCAGCTCTTCCAGGCCCCCGCGGAAGGCGCCGAAGCCGACCACCAGCAGCCGCGCCGCCGGCAGGCGCTCGAGCACCAGCGGGAAGGCCGCCAGCAGCAGGTCCGGGCCCTTGCTGACGATCAGCTTGCCGACGAAGGCGACCAGCAGATCCCCGACCCCCACTCGCGCGAGCGCGGCGCCGGCCTCGCGGGGATCGCGGGCGAAGGCGCTCGCCGACGCCGCCGGCGGGGGCTCGTGGGCGTGCTGGAGGGCGTCGGCCAGCGAGGCCACCCCGGAGATGGCCTCGAGGTGCTCGCGCGGGCCGAAGCGGCCCACGTCTACGCCGGGAGGGCCAAGCCGCGTGCGCTGCGGCAGGGCCGGGTCCGCGATCGCCTGCCACAAGCTCTCGGCCGTGTGGCGCGAGCCCACCAGCACCGCCGCCGCCGGAGCCAGACCCTCCCGGGCGAGGCCGAGGAACCGCCGCGGCTCGGGCTTGACGGTGTACTCCAGCGCGCTGCCGTGGACCTTGACCGCGTAGGGCGTGCGCCCCTCGAGCGCGCGGGCGAGGATCACGGGCCCCATCACGAGGTGGTTGGCCAGCGCCAGCTCCGGGGCGGCCAGGACCGCGACCTCGGCGACCGCCTCCACGTTCGCCCGCAGATAGCGCGACAGCTCCAGGTCGCCGAGCTCGGCGAAGGTGCGGGCCTCGAGCCCCTCGTAGCGGTCGGCCACATACACGGGCAGCAGGCCGCCGATGTCGGGCCGGTAGACCGTGCAGCTTCCGCCGGCGGACCTCCGCTCGCCCGCCGGGACGTGCAGGCTTCGCACCTGCAGCGTCCCCGAGTCCCAGTCCCCGGCGGCGTCCACGAACCCCAGCCGCTCCGGGTGGCGCTCCTGGCAGAGCAAGTGCACCTCGTGCCCCAGGCGCGCGAGCGCCTGCGCCAGGCGCGCGTTGTAGACGTTGGAACCGGTCCCGGCCAGCAGGTAGCCGTGGAAGATGAGGATGCGCGCCACTAGCTCCGCTAGAGTCTCCCAGCCGTGAGCCCAAACCAGCGTTATCGGCTACGAAACCGGGCCAGCGGCCGTGAGATCCTGGTCGAGGCCGTGCCCGGGCGCGTCTACCGGGACAGGGAGACCGACGAGCCCCTGGAAATCGTCGGGATCGAGCTGCCGATGGCGCCCTCCCGCTCGCGGCTGGCGTGGGCGGTGGAGAACCTCCGCTTCTGCCCCTGGTGCGACCAGCTCTCCCAGAAGGACCTGAACGACTGCCCCACCTGCGGGCGCAGGATGGACCCGCTGTGAGCACCCGTCGCTGGACGGCCACGGGTGGGGCGCTGCTGGCGGCGCTCGCGCTGGCCGCCTGTGGCGGGGCGAAGGTCTCCGAAACGCCACCCAAGAGCACGCCCGAAATAACGCCGCCCAACGACACCAGCGCGGAAAAGGCGGCCGGCACGGGAGCGACCGGGACGACCTCCAAGAAGACCTCGACCACCGCCGAATCCAGCACCGAAGCGTCGGGCTCGGAATCCGAAAGCACGGGCGGCTCGGAAGCATCCAGCGAAAGCTCCAGCGAAACCGGCTCCTCGGGCGGGGCCTCCGCCGGCGGAGAAAAAGGCACCAGCGAAGCCGGCGGGTCGAAAGAAGAAGGCTCCTCCAGCCCCACCGGCGGCGCCAGCGCGCCTTAGCTCAGGGAGTCGAGATCAGCGTCGCGCTGTAGGTCAGGCGGGCGGTCTGGTAGAGGCAGTAGTACTGGACCGCGCTGCCGATCTGGGTGTGGGCCGTCTGGGTGCTCGTGCTGGTGCACTGCGCCTTGGAGCGGCTCGCCCGCCAGGAGGTGTCGTTGCCGAAGTTCAGTGCCAGCGCCGGCGCCCAGGTGGGCACCGTGAGGGCGATCAGCTCCCCCTTCTTGACGGGGATCGATGTCGGCAGCGGGAACTGGGCGGTCTGGCCGAAGTACTTTTCCAGCTTCACCGTCGGGCCCGAGGCGATCAGCTTGTAGGACAGGTTCGGCTTCTTCTGCGGGGCCAGCACGGCGATCCCGGCTTCCGCGGGGCCGCCCTCGCTGGAGTTGAAGTACTTGATCTGGGCGCTCGTGGGCTTCGCCAGCGTGACCGTCCACGCCACGATCGAGCCTTCGTGGGTGATGGTCATCGGGTTCTTGGTGGCGCCGACCTTGATCTGGAAACCGGTCGTGCGGCTGACGGCGAGGCAGGGGCTCGCGGGGCAGCTGGGGACGGCTGGCGTCTTGGCGGCGCCGACGGTCCCGACTTCGACGAGCGTCGCGGGCGCCACGGCGGGAATAGCCATCGCGGCGGCAAGGGCGAGCAGTGCGATCGTGCAGATTCTTCTCATATGCGTGATCCAAACACTTGCGAGGCCCGTTTGTAGCGGTCCGGTATTCGTTAGGCCGCGGCGAGTTCCTCCGCGGCGGCGGCGATCTGGTCGGGATCGCCCTGTGCCGGGGTCCACGGCAGACGCAGCGGATCGTCGTTGTAACGGGGGATCACGTGCACGTGGAAGTGGAACACGGTCTGCCACGCAGCCGCCCCACAGGAGTTCAGGAGGTTGACGCCGTCGGCGCCCAGCCGCTCCCCGATCCTCACCGCCAGACGCTGGGCGGCGGCGAGCGTCGCGGCGAGGTCCTCGGCGGAGACGTGGAGCAGATCGGCGCTGTGCTCGCGCGGTATCACGAGCGCGTGACCGCGGGTGGCGGGCGCGATGTCCATGAAGGCGATCGTGCGCTCGTCCTCGTCGACGATCCGCGCGGGCAGCTCGCCCGCGGCGATCTTGCAGAAGATGCAGTCAGGGTCGCGCATCAGGGCGGCGAGGACTCGCTGTCCGCGAGCAGCTCGCGGGCGTACGCTACCGCCTCTGCGCGGCCGGCGATGTCCCCAGCGTAGCGGGCCTCGAGCAATTCCTCGAGCAGCTCCCCGAGGCGGGGCCCGGGGGTGATTCCGAGTTCTCGCGCGAGCTCGTCGCCGCGCACGGGGACGGCCGGGGGGCCCTGCTCGTGCCACTCCAGGGCGTCCGGGAGGACCGCGATCGCGAGCTCCAGATGCGCGGCTATCGCCTCCTGCGCGCGGTCCCCGCGTGTGGCCAGCCGATCGGCGATCGACAGCAGCGTGACGTCGAGCGCCACGGGCGAGCAGCGTCGCAGATAGCCGAACACGGTCCGCCGCGAGAGCGGCTGGGGCTCGTGCACGAGGAAGCCGAGCCGCAGGTGGTTGCGTACGAGTCCCGCCACGAAGGACTGCAGCTTCTCGCTGGCGCGCAGCCGGCCGAGCACCTCACGGGCCAGCTCCGCACCGGCCACGTCGTGGCCGATGAACGTCACGCGCCCGCCGGCGGCGTCGGTGTCCCGGGTGCGCGGCTTGGCGGCGTCGTGCAGCAGCGCGCCCCACGCGAGCGCCTGGCCGCGGGTGAGCTCATCCGCGAGCGGCTCCGCCAGGACGGCGGCGAGGCGCGCCCGCAGCTGCGGGCCCATGCGCTCGAGCACTGCCTGCACCTGCAGGGCGGGGTCGTCCCCCGCCAGAACCTCCGCCACCTCGCGCGCTGCGGCGCTCGGAGGGAAACCCGTCGCGTCGCTCGGAGCAACGCTCACTGCGGCGCCCGCAGAGACCATGCCGCTCAGCGCGTGCGTGAGCGCGACGGTGCGCTCGAGCACCTCGAGCGTGTGCACGTACACGTCGGCGTGGTGGTAGCGGTTCTGCTGCACTCCCCGCAGTCGCTCGAGCTCGGGCAGCACCGCCCCCGCGGCGCCGATGTCCGCCAGCAGCTCGACGCCGTGGCGGGCCCGAACGCTGGACAGGATCCGGCGCAGCTCCACGAACACGCGCTCGGCCGATACGCCCTGCAGCCCGGGAGCGGCGACGCGGGCGAGCGTGAGCGTCTCGGGGTCGGGCTCGAGCTCGAGCTCCACCGCCACCCGCGCCAGGCGCATGACCCGCAGCGGGTCTTCCAGGAACGCGCCCGGCGAGGCTGCCCGCAGGCGCCCGGCGCGGAGGTCCTCGATGCCCCCGAGGGGGTCGATCGGCTCGCCTCCGGCGAGCGGCTCGGCGATCGCGTTGACGGTGAAGTCCCGCAGCCGCAGATCCTGCTCGAGCGTCGCCGCGCGCAGCGGCTCGAAGTCGGCCTGCCAGCCCTGCTCGGCGCTGACGACCCGCCAGCAGCGATGGTCGGAGGAGAGCTCGAAGCAGGCGGCCCGAGTGGCGGCGCGCGCGAGTGCCCGGGCGGCCTGCTCGACGTCTCCCTCGAGCACCACGTCGACGTCGGCGCTGGGTCGGCCCAGCAGGCGGTCGCGGGTGGCGCCCCCGACGAGCCACGCCTCCCGGCCGGCGAGCGCGTGGCGGGCGAGCTCGACCGGCGAGGAGCCGGCGGCGGGATCGGTCGGGCTCATCCGGGGGGCGGCTCGGCCACCGCGGTGCCGTCACGGTGGTAGGTCCTCGGCACCCGCCTTGTGAGCCCGCAGGTGACCTCGTAGTTGATCGTTCCGATGCGCCGGGCGACATCCTCGGCGCTGATCCGCTCGCTCCCGTCGGCGCCGATCAGCTGCGCCCGCTCGCCGCGGAGCCCCGCCTCGAGCCCGGCCGCGCCGACCTCCACGGTGATGCTGTCCATGCTCACGGTCCCGGCCATCGGGTATCGCGCCCCGGCGATCAGGACCTCGCCGTTGTTGGACAGAGCGCGCCGCCAACCGTCGCCGTAGCCGATCGGCAGCAGCGCGATCGCGGTGTCCTCCGAGGCGCGGAACGTGCGCCCGTAGCCGGCGCTCTGGCGTGGCCCGCAGGCCTTGACCTCGGCCACGTAGGAGGACAGCTCGAGCACCGGCTCGAGCTCCCGCTCGATGGCGTCCACGCCGAACGGGTCCATGCCGTAGATCGAGATCCCGCAGCGGACCATGTCGAAATGCGCCTCGGGGGCCCGCAGCACGGCGGCGCTGTTGGCGGCGTGCAGGATCAGCTGCGGGTGCTCGCGCTTGAGCGGTGCCGCCCAGCTGGTGAACTCCTGCAGCTGCTGCTCGAAGAAACCCTCGTCGTCGCGTTCGTCGGCGGTGGCGAAGTGGGTCATCAGGCCGGCGAGCACGACTCCCGAAGCCGAACGGGCGGCGGCGAGCACGTCGGCGGCCTGACCGCGCTCGCGGGTGCCGAGCCGCCCCATGCCCGTGTCGAGCTTCACGTGGACGCGCCCGCCTCCGGCCTGAATCACCGCGCCCAGCTGGTCCTCTCGCCAGATCACCACGTCTGCTCCGGCGCCCAGCGCCTGCTCGAGCTCGCCCTCCTCGAGCGGACCCATCACCAGGATCGGCACCTCCGTGAGGCCGCCCTCGCGCAGCTCGAGGGCCTCGCGCGCGTCGGCGACCGCCAGCCAGCTCGCCCCGCCGGCGAGGGCGGCGCGGGCGCTCGGCAGCGCGCCGTGACCGTAACCGTCGGCCTTCACGACCGCGCACAGCGCGGCGCCGTCGCGCAGCTCGCGGCGCATGCGGGCACAGTTGCGCTCGAGGGCGGCGAGGTTGACGCTGGCGTGGGCGCGCCTGTACGCCCCCATCGCCGCGCGTGCCCGCAGGCCGGCGAGCGTGTCAGCCATTCCCACCACCGCCGTCCCGGCCCCGGCCCCGGCCCGCGGCCCGGACCGTGCGCACGGCCGGGAGGGCTTCGATCACGTCGCTGGCGATCACGCCCTCGGGGGAGCCCCCACGCCGGGCCGCGAGACGTCCCGCGAGCACGTGCAGCAGCACCGCCCCCGCGGTGGCGGTGAAGGCATCCAGGCCCGTTGCCAGCAGCGCGGCGACCACGCCCGTGAGCACGTCCCCCGTGCCGGCCGTGGCCAGCCCCGGAGCTGCCCCGGGGCTCACCGCCACGCGCCCGTCGGGGCTCGCCACGAGCGTGTCGTCGCCCTTCAGCGCCACCACCGCCCCCGAGCGGGCGGCGGCCTCGCGCACGTGCTGCAGGCGGTGGGCCTCGATCTCACCGCTGTCGCAGGAGAGCAGGCGCCCGAGCTCGCCGGCGTGGGGGGTCAGGACCGTCGCCGCGGAACGCCCCGCGAGCTCGTGCAGGTGTCCGGCGTGGGCGTTCAGCCCGTCCGCGTCGATCACAGTCGGCAGCGGCGCGGCGAGGGCCAGGCGGCGCGCGAACGCGACCGCGGGCTCGGACCGTCCGAGGCCCGGGCCGAGCGCGAGCGCCCCTCCCCGCTGTGCCGCTTCGAGCACCTCCTCACACGCCCGCTCGCCGATGCTCCCCGACTGCGGGGGGTCCTCCTCGAGCGCCCTGGTCATCAGCTCGGGAACCCCGGAGGAGGCCACGATCGGCTGCAGCGATGCGGGCACGCAGGCCGTCACGTAGCCGGCGCCGGCGCGCATGCTCGCCCGTGCCGCCATCGTGGGGGCGCCGGTCAGTCCCCGCGAGCCACCCGCGAGCAGCACGTGCCCGGAGCTGAACTTGGTGGAGCCCCTCCCGCGCTCGGGGAGCTCGGCGAGCAGCGCCTCGGAGATCAGCCCGATGGCGCCCTCAGCGGGCGCTCCACGGGGAATCCCGATGTCCACCACCTCGACCGCACCCGCGTGGGCCTTGCCCGGGTTGATCCATAGCCCCGGCTTGGCGGCGTGGAAGGTGACCGTCGCGGTCGCGCGGACGGCCGCCGCCGCCACCTCTCCCGTCGAGGCGTCCACCGCGCTCGGTACGTCGACGCTCAGCACCGGCGGATCTGCCCCGTCGAGCGCGGCGATCGCCCGGGCCACCTCGTCCCGCGGCTCTCCCTGGAAGCCGGTGCCGAGCAGGGCGTCGATGACCAGCGCGTGGGCGCCGAGCAGCTCCCGCGGCCACTGCGGCTGCGACCCGGCGCCCCCGCTCGATGCGGCGGGGCGCTCGTCGTGCTCGGGCCACGGGACGCCGTCGAGGTCCAGGGGCGCCGGGCCGGGGAGGCGCTCGAGGTTGGTGCGCGCATCCCCCGTGAGCTGTTCGGGGGGCGCCACGCAGATGACGTCGACCTCGCGCCCGCTGTCGCGCAGCATCCTCGCCACCACCAACCCGTCGCCGCCGTTGTTGCCCTTGCCGCAGAGGATCGCCACCGGTCCGTCGGGAGCCATCCGCTCCGCCGCCCGCGTGACGGCGGCGCCGGCGCTCTCCATCAGCTCGAGTCCGGGCACCCCTCGCTCGGAGATCGCCCAGCGATCGATGCCGCGCATCGTCTCGGCGTCGAGCAGCGGCTCGAGCCAGCTCGGCAGCTCATCCACGACTGCCGATCCTAGATGGTGCCCCAGCCCTCCAGAGCGGCCGTACGGGCCCGACGGCCGTACGGGCCCGACGCCCGGCGGCCGGCGTCCGGCGGACCGTCGCTACTCGACGGTCACCGTCTTGGCGAGGTTGCGCGGCTGGTCGACGTTCAGCCCGCGGTGACGGGCGATCTGGTAGGCGAGCACCTGCAGCGGGATCACGGCCAGGATGGGCTGCAGCATCCAGTCGATCGGCGGGAGCCCGATGACGTCGTCGGCGTACTCGGAGATGCGGGTGTTCTCCGAGCTCGCGAGGGCGATCACGCGCGCGCCGCGGGCGCGGACCTCCTGCATGTTGGAGGCCACCTTCTCGAGCACCGGGGAGTCGGTGGCGACGCTGACCACCGGGGTGGACTCGTCGAGCAGCGCGATCGGGCCGTGCTTCATCTCCCCGGCCGCGTACGCGTCGGTGGCGATGTAGGAGATCTCCTTCAGCTTCAGCGCCCCCTCGAGCGCCACCGGCAGGCCGATGTGGCGGCCGATGTAGAGGAAGAACTCGCCCCGCCACTGGGCCTCGGCGATCGGGCGCACCTGCTCCTGGACGGTCGCCAGCACGCGATCGATGCAGTGCGGCAGCCGCTTGATCTCGCCGACGAGCTCGCGCAGGCGCTCCGGAGGGAGCTCGCCGCGCAGCTCCGCCAGCCGCAGGGCGATCAGGTACATCACGGCCACCTGGCAGGTGAAGGTCTTGGTCGCCGCCACCCCGATCTCCAGGCCGGCGCGGGTGAACAGCACCCCGTCGGCATCGCGCGTGGCCTGCGAGCCCATCACGTTGGTGACGGCCAGCACCCGGGCCCCGCGCTCGCGGGCCATCCGCATCGCGGCGAGCGTGTCCGCCGTCTCGCCCGACTGGGTTATGCCGATCACGAGGTCGCCGGAGGTGATCACAGGGTTGCGATAGCGGTACTCGGAGGCGATGTCCATCTCGACCGGCACGCGGGCCCACTCTTCGATCGCGTAGCGGCCGATCAGCCCCGCGTGGTAGCTGGTGCCGCAGGCGACGATCACGATCCGGGTGACGTCGCGCAGCAGCGACTCGTCGAGCGCCCCCTCCTCGGCCAGCTCGACGCGGTCCGGGCGGGCGGTGCGTCCGGAGATGGCGTCGGCGATCGCGTCGGCCTGTTCGAAGATCTCCTTCAGCATGAAGGTGTCGTAGCCGCCCTTCTCGGCGGTTTCGGCGTCCCAGTCGACGCTTTCGACCTCGCGCTGCACGGGCTCCCCGGCCGCGGTCGTGATGCTCGCGCCCTCGGGGGTGAGCATCACGATCTCACCGTTTTCGATCAGCTGCACGCGGCGGGTGTGCTCGAGGAAGGCCGGCACGGCGGAGGCGATGAACTGCTCCCCCTCGCCACGGCCGACGATCAGCGGGCACTCGCGGCGCGCCCCCACCAGCACCTCGGGCTCGTCGATGCTCATCGCCACGAACGCGAAGTGGCCCTCCAGCTGGGCGTAGGCGGCGCGCACGGCGTCCGCGAGGTCGTCCTCGTAGAGCTCGGCGATCAGGTGGGCGATGACCTCGGCGTCGGTCTCGGAGCTGAACACGCTGCCGGTTGCGGCCAGGCGCTCCTTCAGCTCCACGTAGTTCTCCACGATCCCGTTGACCACCACGTGCACGCGGTCGGAGCTGTCGCAGTGGGGGTGGGCGTTCTCCTCGCAGACGCGTCCGTGGGTGGCCCAGCGGGTGTGGCCGATCCCGGTTCCGGGGGGCCGCTCGGCGACGGCCACGGCCGAGCCGCCACGGTAGGCCTCAGGGGAGCCGTCGGCGAGCTTGGCGCGCAGCGCGGAGAGGTTGCCGACGGCGCGCACCGACTCGATCCGCTCCGGCGCGATCACCGAGATCCCGGCCGAGTCGTAGCCGCGGTACTCCAGCCGGCTGAGTCCGGCTAGTAAGACCTCACGGGCGGAACGCCCCCCAACGTAACCCACGATCCCGCACACGCAAATGACGATAACAGCGCCGCCAGCGGCGCTGGACGGCTATGTGAGCTCGCGTTGCACCAGCTCGACCAGGCGCCCGCACACGTTCTGGGCCTCCTCGTCGGTTGGAGCCTCGACCATCACCCTCACCAGCGGCTCGGTGCCGCTCGGGCGCACCAGCACCCGTCCGCGGCCCGCGAGTTCCTGCGCCGCCAGCTCGACCCCGGCGTTGAGGAGATCGGCCCCGGCGAGCGCGCCGCGATCGCGCACGGGCACGTTCACGAGCCGCTGGGGAAGCTTGTGCATGGCGTCGCGCCGGGCCAGGTCCCTGCCGCCGAGCGCCTCCAGCGTCAGCAGCGCGCTCGCGATCCCGTCGCCGGTGCTGTTGAAGGAAGCCTCGATGATGTGCCCGGACTGCTCGCCGCCCAACGTCCAGGAGCGCCTGCGCAGCTCCTCCAGGACGTAGCGGTCGCCGACCGCCGTGACGGCCACCTCGATGCCGGCGGCCTGCATCGCGGCGTGGAAGCCGTAGTTGGTCATGACCGTCACCGCCACCCCGTCGCCGGGCAGGCGCCCGCGGGCGCGCAGGTGCAGGGCCGCGAGCGCGAGTAGCTCGTCGCCGTCGACGACCGCGCCATCGCGGTCGACCGCCATCACCCGGTCTCCGTCCCCGTCGAAGGCGAAGCCGAGCTCGTGGGAGCCCTCCCGCACGGCGTCCGCGAGGCGCTCGACGTGGGTGGAGCCGCAGCCGTCGTTGATGTTGCGACCGTCGGGTTCGTCGGCGAGCACGGTCACCTTCGCCCCGAGCCGCCGGAAGATCTCCGGGGCCACCCGGTAGGTGGCGCCGTTGGCGCAGTCGAGCAGCACGTCGAGGCCGTCCAGGTCGAGCTCTCCGAAACGCCCGTGGAGCTCGCGCAGATAGTCCTCGCCGGCGCCGTGCAGCTCGCGCACGCTTCCCGGGTGGACCTCGCCCGCCCCCACCGCGGGCGACTCGGCCTCCAGGTCGCCCTCGATCGCCTCCTCCTGCTCGTCGGTGAGCTTGTAGCCGTCCGCGCCGAAGAACTTGATGCCGTTGTCGCGGTATGGGTTGTGGGAGGCCGAGATCACGGCCGCCAGGTCGAAGCCGTAGCGGGCGATCAGCAGCGGCGCGGCCGGGGTCGGCAGCACCCCGGCGAGCAGCGTGTCGGCACCGGCGGCGGCGGCGCCGGCGGCGAGCGCCGACTGGAGCATCTCTCCCGACTCGCGGGTGTCGCGGATGACCAGCACCCGGGGGCGCTCGCTGGCGGCCCTGGCGCTGGCCGAGCGGCCCAGCGCGAGTGCCAGCTCGGCGCTCAGCTCCTCGCCCGCGACCCCGCGGACCCCGTCGGTCCCGAACAGCTTGCGGGCCATCTCCGCCTCAGGCGAGCGCGCCGCCGGCGCTCAGCGCTTGGAGAACTGCGGACGCTTGCGCGCCTTCTTCAGGCCCGCCTTCTTGCGCTCCTTGGCGCGCGAGTCGCGCGTCAGGAAGCCGCGCCGCTTGAGCTCCCCACGGAGGTTCGGGTCGGCCTCCAGCAGCGCGCGGGAGACGCCGTGGCGAAGGGCGCCTGCCTGGGCGGAGATCCCGCCGCCGTGCAGGCGGGCGATCACGTCCATGCGCTCCTGGTAGCCGACCGTCTCCAGCGGCTGGCGGATGTTGCGCTGCAGGGTCAGGCGCGGGAAGTGCTCCTCCAGCGTGCGCCCGTTGATCAGGTAGGTGCCACTGCCGGGACGCAGGGTGACGCGGGCGATCGCGGTCTTGCGCTTGCCGGTGGCACGGTAGCGGGCTCCCGAGGCGAGGTCGATGGCGGCCGTGGAGATCGGCTCGGTGAGGACCTCCTCGTCGGCTTCCTGGGGCTCCTCGGCCTCCTCGACGACGGCCTCCTCGGCCTCCACGAGCGCGTACGGGTCGACGTACTCCTGCGTCTCACCGCGTCCGAGCGGATCGACTCCCTCGGGCACGATGTCGACCTCCAGATGGGCCCCCGGGACGGCAGGTTTCTCGCGCCGCGCCGGAGCCTCCTCCCACTCCTCGTCCTCGGTCTGTGCGCCGGGGGCGGCCTCGGCCTCTGGGCCGGGCGCGGCGTCCGCGGCCGGCGCGGCGTCCGCGGCCGGCGCGGCGGCAGGGGCAGCCTCCGCCTGCTCCTCGGCCGCCGGCGGCTCGGCGGGCGGGACCTCCCCGGCGGCCTCCTCGCTCGCCTGGGGCTCTGCCGGCGGGACGTCGACGGTGGCCTCCGCGGCCTCCTCGTATGCCTCCAGGGCGGCGTCCTCGGTGGAGCCGGCGATCTCGCGGGCGTCCTCGGTGGGGACGGCGTGGCCGTCGGGCTGCTCGCCCTCGTCCCGGGTGTCCTCTGACTCTGCCATCAGGCCTCTATCTCCAGCGGTTGGGGTTTCTGGGCGGCGTGCGGATGGTCCGGGCCGGCGTAGATCTTGAGCTTCGTGAGCTGCTTGCGGGCGAGCCGGTTGCGGGGCAGCATGCCTTTGACCGCCAGGCGCAGCACCTCCTCCGGGCGCCGGTTGAGCATCTCCTCGAGGCTGCGTGAGCGCAGGCCCCCGGGGTAGCCGGAGTGGCGGTGGTAGAGCTTCTGCTGGCGCTTGTTGCCCGTCACGTGGACCTTCTCGGCGTTGACCACCACGACGAAGTCGCCGGTGTCGATGTGGGGGGTGTACTGCGGCTTGCGCTTGCCGCGCAGCGCGTCGGCGATCTGGGTGGCGAGCCGCCCAAGGGTCTTGCCGTTGGCGTCGACCAGCAGCCAGTTGCGCTCGCGGTCGGCGGGCGTGGCGACGTATGTCTTCGTGGACGGGGCCATCAGCTTCATCTGGGCGGCGCGGCCAACGCGTGGCACGCCGAGGCAGCCGCTGCGCTTACCGCTCGCGCGGCGAAGCGCTCATCATAGGCCAAAGCGGCGCCTTCGCCCGCCTCCCCCGACACGGACGGCAGGGCGCGTGCGGCGGCGGAAACGCGGTTACTCCCACTCGATCGTGCCGGGAGGCTTGGAGGTGATGTCCAGCACCACCCGGTTGACCTCCCGCAGCTCGTTGATCATCCGCGAGGCGATCTTCTCCAGCAGCTCGTAGGGCAGCCTCGCCCAATCGGCCGTCATCGCGTCGTCGCTGGTGACCGCCCGGATCACGACCACGTAGCCGTAGCTGCGCTCGTCTCCCTGCACCCCCACGGTGCGCACGTCCGGCAGTACGCAGAAGGACTGCCACAGCTCGCGATACAGGCCGGCCGCGCGGATCTCCTCCTGCAGGATGTGGTCGGCCTCGCGCAACACGTCGAGGCGCTCCCTGGTGGCTTCGCCACCGACGACCCGGATCGCCAGGCCCGGCCCGGGGAAGGGCTGGCGCCAGACCAGCCGCTCGGGCATGCCGAGCTGTTCGCCGACCGCGCGGACCTCGTCCTTGAACAGCGCCCGCAGCGGCTCCACCAGCTCGAAGCGCAGGTCGCTGGGCAGCCCTCCGACGTTGTGGTGGGACTTGATCGTGGCGGCGCCGGTGCCGCCGCCGGACTCGATCACGTCCGAGTAGAGGGTGCCCTGCACGAGGAAGCGGGCCTCGTCGGAGTCGCCCGCCTCTGAGAGCCTCCGGGCCTCCTCCTCGAACACGCGGATGAACTCGGCGCCGATCACCTTGCGCTTGGCCTCGGGCTCGACCACGCCCTGGAGCTTGGTCAGGAAGCGCCGCTCGGCGTCGACGGCCACGAGCGGGACCTTGAAGGTGTCGCGGAAGGTGCGGATCACCTGGTCGCCCTCGTCCTTGCGCATCAGGCCGTGGTCCACGAACACGCACGTCAGGCGGTCGCCGACGGCGCGGTGCACGAGCAGCGCCGCGACCGAGGAGTCCACGCCCCCGGAGAGGCCGCAGATGACGTTGCCCTCCCCCACCTGCTCGCGGATGCGTCGCACCTGTTCCTCGACGATCCCGGCCGGCGACCAGCTCAGCTCACAGCCGCAGGCCTCGGTCAGGAAGCGGGTCAGGATCTCGGTGCCGTACGGCGTGTGGACGACCTCCGGGTGGAACTGGATCCCGAAGATCGAGCGCTCGCGATCCTCGATCGCGGCCACCGGCGAGGCCGTCGAGGATGCCAGCGCCGCGAACCCCGGGGGCGGCTCGTAGACCGTGTCGCGGTGGGACATCCAGCAGGTCTGCTCGCTCGGCAGGCCCCCGAGCAGCATCCCGCCCTCGCCGACCAGCAGCTCCGAGCGGCCGAACTCGCCCACCTCGGCCTGCTCCACGCGCCCGCCCAGCGAGTGCACCAGCAGCTGCATGCCGTAACAGATGCCCATCACGGGCACCCCCAGCTCCAGCAGAGCGGGGTCCAGGCGCGGGGCGTCGTCGGCGTAGACCGAGGCGGGCCCGCCCGAGAGCACGATTCCGCGCGGGCGCCGCGCGGCGATCTGCTCGATCGGTACGTGGTGGGCCAGCAGCTCGCTGAAGACCCCACAGTCGCGGATCCGCCGAGCGATCAGCTGGGAGTACTGGCCGCCGTAGTCGAGCACGACGACCGTCTCCGGGGCCGCGGGGTCCCGCGGCAGGGCACCGGCGCTGACGGAGCCGGCGGTCTCGGCGCTCGCTGGGCGCTCGGTGTCCGCGCCGGGCTCGGCGAGGGCGCCCGGCGAAGACCCCGCCTCACTCATTGACGAGCGCGGCGACCTTTCCGTTGGTTGCCCCCATCCCGACCCCCTGGTCACGCTGGAGAGCCTTGCCCTCGGTCTGCAGGGCCGGAGCCACCACGACCTCGGCGCGGTTGAACTCGGCCAGGTCCTTGTGGCCACAGGTGGCCATCGAGGTGCGGAGCCCGCCGAACAGGTTGAAGGTGCCGTCGTTCTCCCGGGCCGGGCCGACGAGGATCTCCTCGAGGCTGCCGTTCTGGGTGGTGGCGACCCTGGCCCCGCGCGGAAGCGACGGATGGAAGGTGGCCATGCCCCAGTGGAAGCCGCGGCCGGGAGCCTCGTAGGCACGCGCGAGCGGGGAGCCGATCATGACCGCGTCGGCGCCGAGGGCGATCGCCTTGGCGACGTCCCCCCCGTTGCGCATCCCGCCGTCGGCGATCACCTGGGCGTACTCGCCGGTCTCGAGCATGTGCGTGGAGCGGGCGTGGGCCACGTCCGCGATCGCGGTGGCCTGGGGCACGCCGATCCCGAGCACCCCGCGGGTCGTGCAGGCCGCGCCGGGGCCGACCCCGACGAGCACCCCGGCGGCGCCGGTACGCATCAGGTGCAGGCCGGTGTGGTAGGAGGCGCAGCCACCCACGACCACGGGCACGTCGAGGGTGGGGATGAACTCCTTCAGGTTCAGCGGCTCGGAGACCGTAGAGACGTGCTCGCCGGAGACGACGGTGCCCTGGATGACGAGCACGTCGAGTCCCGCCTCGAGCGCGATCTTGTGGTAGCGGAGCACGCGCTGGGGCGTCAGCGAGGCCGCCACCACGACCTTCTGCTCCTTGATCTCCTGGATCCGCTGGGCGATCAGCTCCTCCTTGACCGGCTCGCGGTAGATCTCCTGCATTTCACGGGTGGCGAGCTCCTTGGGCAGCAGGGCGATCCGCTCGAGCTGCTCCTCGGCGTCCTCGTAACGGGTGAAGATGCCCTCGAGGTTGAGCACCGCCAGACCCCCCAGGCGTCCGATGATCCCGGCCGTCTCCGGTGAGACGACGCCGTCCATCGCGGAGGCCAGCATCGGCAGCGCGAACTGGTAGGGCCCGAGCTTCCAGGAGATGTCGATGTCGTCCGGGTCGCGGGTGCGCCGCGAGGGCACGATCGCGATGTCGTCGAAGCCGTAGGCCCGCCGGCCCTTCTTGCCGCGTCCGATCTCTATTTCCATCACGCCATCCTATGGTCGTGCGCGGACGGTGGGGCGAGCTCTCGCGGGCTCCTCCGGCCGCGCGGGGCGAGCCCGAAAACGCGCACAGCAGGCCAAAAAGTGGGGGCCGACGACCCCGTTGCGGCCGTGTGCAGGAGCTTCGCCAAGGGTGGGCTGAGCATAGCAACGGTGACAGCGCGCCAGGGGCCCTTGGGTATGCTCGGACTCACGCAAAATGAGCGATCCGACACGGCCCAGATACGACCCTCGAGAGCTCGAGCCACGCCGCCAGGCGGTGTGGTCGGAGAACGACGCCGCGGCCACCCCGCCGCTGTCGGATGACGCACCCCATATCTACATAAAGCCGTCCGCTCCCTTCACCTCCGGGAACGTCCACATCGGCCACGTCCGCAGCTACTCGATCGGGGACGCCTACGCCCGCTTCCGCAGGGCCCGCGGCGACGACGTGCTGTTCGCCTTCGGCTTCGACGCCTTCGGCCTGCCCGCCGAGCTGGCGGCGATCACGAGCGGGGAGCCGCCGAGCGGATGGGTCAACAGCCGCGCCGAGCACATGCGGGGGCAGCTCGAGCGACTCGGCTTCTCCTTCGACTGGTCGCGCGCCTTCATGAGTTCCGACCCCGGCATGTACCGCTGGTCGCAGTGGCTGTTCCTCGAGCTGCTGGAGGCCGGTCTCATCTACCGCGGCACCGGCACGGTGGACTGGTGTGACAACTGCCAGACGACGCTCGCCTCGATCCAGGTCGAGCCCGGAGGCACCTGCTGGCGCTGTCACGAGCCGGTCAAGCTGATCGGCCTGCCCCAGTGGTACCTCGGCATCAGCGCGTATGTGCCCGAGAACGACACGCGCCTCACGGAGCTCGAGGGGGGCGGCATCTGGGACGAGGTGGCGCTCGCCTCCCAGCGGTACGTGCTCGGGCGCATCGACGGCGTCGAGCTCGAGCTGCGAGACCCCGCGGGGGAGTCGCTGCTGATCTTCACCCCCTACCCCGACTCGCTCGCCCAGGGCCGCTTCGTGCTGCTCAGCCCGCGCCACCCGGCGGCCGAGAGCTGGGCGTCGGGTGCGGAGGTGGCCGAGCAGCTGGAGCGGCTTCGCTCCGGCGGCTGGGAGCGCAGCGCCCGGGAGGCCGAGACGATCCCCGTGCTCGACACCGGCCGCGTCCTGATCGGCCCCGACGGACGCGAGCTGCCGGTCGCGATCTCCCCGCTGGTGGACTCCCGCTTCGGACCCACCGCCGTCCTGGGCGTGCCGGCCGAGGACCGCAGCGACGAGGTCATCGCGCGGCGGCTGGGGATCGAGCCCGAGGAGGAGGCCGACGGCGCACCGAGCGGGTCCGTGGACGTCGCCCTCACCGCCGCGGTCCGTTACAAGGCCGCCGACTTCACGATCTCCCGACAGCGCTCGTGGGGGACGCCGATCCCGATCGTGTACTGCGAGAGCTGCGGGACGGTCCCCGTGCCGCGGGACCAGCTCCCGGTGCTGCTGCCGCTGGACGTCCGCCCGACCGGGGCCGGCAACCCGCTGGCAGAGCTCGAGGAGTTCGTCAACACGACCTGCCCCAGCTGCGGCGGGGCGGCCCGGCGGGAGACCGACACGCTGGACTGCCACTTCGACGCGCTGTGGCTGTGGATCCCGGCGTGCGTCCCCCCGCAGGAGCGCGACGGCACGCTCGAGGAGATCCTGGCCCTGCCGGACCTGCGCCACTGGCTGCCCTCCGAGCGCCTGGTGGCCGGCTCGGACAGCGGCAACTTCGTGTTCGACCAGCGGATCGTCACGAAGGCCCTGCGCGACATCGGGCCACTCGCCTTCCTCGCCGACGGCGAGCCGTTCGCGGGCTGCCTGTTCCACGAGATGGTGATCCGGGACGGTCGCAAGATGAGCAAGCACCTCGGCAACGTCGTCGACCCAGACGAGCTGGTGGAGCGCTACGGGGCCGACACGGTGCGCCTGGCGGTGCTGTACGCGGCCCGGCCTCAGCGGTCCCTGAACTGGAGCGACTCCGCGGTGCTGCGCTGCCACCGCTTCCTGAACGGCGTGTGGGACTACACGCACGCGAAGCTCGAGGCCGCCGCCTCGGCGCAGGGCGAGGACGGCCTCGGCAACGGCGGCGAGGAGGAGAAGGACAAGACCGAGCACCTGCGCGTGAAACTGGCCGAGTGGTGTGAGAACGGCGTCAAGCGCATCACCCAGGACATGGAGCAGCTCGAGATGCACACCGCGGTACGGGACGTGATGCGCCTGTTCGACCGCATCAGGGACTTCGAGAAGCGGGTGCTGGGGCGCCAGCCCGAGCTCTCGAAGCCCAACTCGGAGGCCCTGATGGGTGCCCTGCGCACCTTCGCCCAGGTGCTCGGCCCGCTGTGCCCCCACATCGCCGAGCAGCTCTGGCTCGACCTCGGGGGCCAGGAGAGCGCCGCACAAACGCCGTGGCCCGTCGTATCGTTTCAGGTACCGGCATGAGCACCCACACCGCACAGGCCCCCCAGGGCTCCAGACAGCGGACGCGCTCGTGCGCCACCGGTCTGCGCTGCCATCGCTGTGATCACAGCTACGCGCTGGAGGACACGATCTTCTCCTGCCCGGACTGCGGCAAGGGCCTGGACGTCGTCTACGACTACGAGCTGGCGGCGAGCCACTTCCGCGACTTCCCCTCCTCCGAGCGGCCCCGCAACATCTGGCACTTCGAGGAGCTGCTGCCGATCGTCGACGCGGGCGCGCAGGCGCGCGTGGCGCAGCACGCCGGCTACACGCCCCTGATCCGCGCCGACCGGCTGGGTGCCGAGCTGGGGATCGACAACCTCTACCTGAAGGACGATTCCTCCAATCGGCCGTCCTTCTCCTACAAGGACCGTGTGGTCTCGATGTCGGTCGCGAGGCTGCTCGAGCGGGGCAAGACGGAGATCGGATGCGTCTCGACCGGCAACGTGGGCACCGCGGTGGCCTCGCTCGCCGCGAAGGCGGGCGTGGACTCCTACGTCTTCTATCCCAACCGACTGGAGGACACCAAGGCCCGGGTGTGCATGGCGCTGGGGGCCAAGGTGGTGCAGGTGGAGGGCAACTACGACGAAGCCAACCGTCGCTGCCGGGAAGTGGCGGAAGCCACCGGCATGGACTTCGCCAACATCACGCTGCGGCCGTTCTACGCCGAGGGGGCCAAGACGGCCGCTTTCGAGATCGTCGAGCAGCTCGACTGGCGGGCGCCCGAGCACATCGTCGTCGCCGCCGCCGGCGGGACCCTCTCCTCGCGGCTGCACAAGGGGCTGCGGGAGCTCCAGCAGCTCGAGCTCACCGAGACCGACGGTACTCGGATCCAGATCGCCCAGCCGAGCGGGTGCAACCCGATCGCGAGCGCGATCCTCGCCGAGGAAGCCGAGATCCATGCGGTCACACCGGAGACGGCCGCCCACTCGCTGGCGATCGGGGCGCCCGGCGACGGCTACCTGGTGATCGACGCGGTGCTCAAACGGGGCGGCAGCGCCGGGTACGCGACCGACCCGGAGATCTTCGCCGGGATCGACCTGCTGGCCGCCACCGAGGGCCTGCTGACCGAGCCCGCCGGCGGGACGACCGTGGCGGTGCTCGACAAAATGGCTGCCGCGGGCACGTTCGCGGCCGGCGACACGGTGGTGGCGATGATCACCGGCAACGGCCTGAAGACCCTTGACGACCACCCGGAAAAGCCCTGGCCGGCGAAGATCGAGTGCGAGGTCGACGCGATGATGAGCGCACTCGGCGAGCTGAAGGCCAGCGGGACGCTCGCCGACAGCGCGCGCGAGCGCCTACACGGCGGGTAGCCTGTAGGCGCGAAGGCCATGCAGGAGATCGACCCCATCCACGACCTCGAGCAGCGGCGGGCCGAAGCGCGCCGGGCGGTCGAGGAAGCCGGCGGCGGCGAGGCCGAGGGCTTCGAGCAGGCCGAGCAGGAGCTGATCGAACACGCCTCCCACGGAGACGAGCACAACACCACGCCGATCTTCCGCGACGCCGAGGGCGTGACCGAGGAGGAGGGCGCGGTGGAGGAGCTCTACGGCGAAGCGGACGAGGAGCAGAAGCCCGACTGACGCTCCCGTCCGGGCCGCCCGGCCGCACCGCGGCGGGGTTGGCACGGCTCTATAGGCTCTGCGCGGATGAGGCCCGTCTACCTGTTGGGCGTCTTCGTCCCGATCGCGGTCGTGCTGGACCTCGCCGACGTCACGCCGACGCTGGTGTTCGCGACCTCCGCGCTGGCGATGGTCCCGGTCGCGGCCCTGATGAGCGAGGCCACCGAGGAACTCGCCGCCCGCTCCGGACCGGGGATCGGGGGCTTCGTGAACGTCACCTTCGGCAATGCGCCGGAGCTGATCATCGCGATCTTCGCCCTCGCCGACGGCCTGCAGGAGGTCGTGAAGGCCTCGCTGGTGGGGTCGATCCTCGGCAACTGCCTGCTGGTTCTCGGGGCGGCGATGCTGGCGGGCGGCCTCGGCCGGGATCGTCAGCGCTTCGGGCGCACCGCCGCCCAGACCCAGGCGGCCCTGTTGCTGGTGACGGTCGCGGCGCTGGTGCTGCCCTCGGTGCTGCCGCTGGCCCGCCACAGCGGCCTGCCGGCCGTCTCGCAGCTGCGCCACACCTACGGCTCCGATCTGGAAACCGTCTCGGTGGCGGTGGCGATCGTGCTGATCGGGACCTACTTCGCGGGCCTGATCTTCTCGCTGCGGACCCACCGCGACCTGTTCAACCCGCGCAGCGAGGACGAGGACCTGTCAGAGACGTGGAGCGCACGCCGGTCGGTGGCGGTGTTGGCCGCGAGCGGGGCGCTGGTGGCCGCGATGAGCGAGATCCTGGTCGGCTCGATCGAGCACGCGGCCCGCGACATCGGCGTCTCGCAGTTCTTCCTCGGGGCCTTCGTGGTGGCGATCGTGGGCAACGCCGCCGAGCACTACGTGGCGGTGGTGGCGGCGGTCAAGGACAAAATGGACCTCGCCGTCAACATCGCGCTCGGATCGAGCGCGCAGATCGGGCTGTTCGTGGCGCCGATCCTGATCCTGCTGTCGTTCTTCGTTGGACCCTTCCCGATGGCGGTGGTGTTCAACCCGTACGAGATCGCAGGGCTGATCGCCGCCGGCCTGGTCACCTCCGCGGTGGTGGCCGACGGCGAGTCCACCTGGTTCGAGGGCGTGCAGCTACTGGCCCTCTACACCGTCATCGGAATCGTCTTCTACGTCGCCTAGGTCACCGTCCGCGGGGCGTCAGGGTGAAGGCGAATTCGGTCGGCCTGCCGTTTTCGTAGAGCGTGCCCGAGATGATCCCGTACCTGCCCCTGGTGCCGATCAGTTCGTCGGGCCCGTTGGTTTCCTCTCTCGGCCTATAGGAAGGCCCCGCACTTGCGGGGCCTTCCCTTAGCAGGTCGATAAGCCGGATTCTGTCATTGAGCAGCCATCCATCTGAGCGGCCTACCTGGACCTCGGCGAGCAGCCTGCGAGCGGTCCTGTTTGGCCTTGCATCGGGTGGGGTTTACCCAGCCGCCGCGTCGCCGCGACGCTGGTGCGCTCTTACCGCACCATTTCACCCTTGCCGTTCCGCCGTTCACGTGGGACGGCGGCCTTGGGCGGTGTGTTTCTGTGGCACTTTCCCGCGGGTTTCCCCGGGTCGATAGCTCGACCACCCTGCTCTTCGATGTCCGGACTTTCCTCGAGGGCACCAGTCCCCCGCGGCTGCCTGGCCTGCACCGGACACGGTAGCGCCACAGCCGCCGAGCGGGAAGTCCGGCGGCACGCTTGCACCACACCGGGCCCGCAGCCGTGCCCGTGCTCAGACCCTCCTGAGCAGCCCGACGACCCGTCCCAGCACCTTGACCTCCTTGCTGCGGATCGGCTCCATGGCGTCGTTCTCGGGCTGCAGGCGGATGTGGTCCGATTCGCGGAAGAAGCGCTTGACGGTGGCCTCCTCGCCGAGCAGGGCCACGATCACGTCGCCGTCGGTGGCGGTGTCCTGAGGGTGCACGACCACGTAGTCCCCTTCCAGGATCCCCGCTTCCTTCATCGATTCGCCGCGGATCCGGAGCAGGTAGTCGCCTTCCTCGCCGCCTGCCAGCGACGGCACGGGGACGTATTCCTCGATGTTCTCCTCGGCCAGGATCGGCTGCCCTGCCGCCACCGACCCCAGCAGGGGCAGGCCTTCGGCCCTGACCATCCCCCGGACGCTGTCAACGGCGCTGCCCACCCCCCGCTCGAGCAACTCGATCGCCCGTGGCTTGGAAGGGTCGCGGCGCAGCAGCCCGATCTTCTCGAGGTTCGCCAGGTGAGCATGGACGGTGGAAGACGACGCCAGCCCGACGGCTTTGCCGATGTCCCGCACCGTGGGCGGATAGCCGTACTTCGCCGAGTACCGGCGGATGAAGTCGAAGATCTCCTGCTGGCGTCTCGTCAGATCCATTCCTGGCGGCCCCCAGTGGTTGCGGTTTCGGGTCCTGTAACGAACATGTGTTCGCACTGTAGCGCCGCCCCTGGACGGACGCAAGGAATGCCATGTGCCTACCGGCGTGGGGCGCCGTCGGCCCTCACGGCCGCCCACTGACCGGGGCTATACTCGCCACGCTGCGCTCGTGGCGGAATTGGTAGACGCGCAAGGTTGAGGGCCTTGTGGGGAGTTTTCCCCGTGGTGGTTCGAGTCCACTCGAGCGCATTGGCGCCCCTCCGCTTGGCGAATACGTGGGCTATCCAGGACACCGAGGGCACGCGCATCCGCGGGATCGCGATAATTAGGGCGACCCTATTCGGCGCGCGTGCGATCGTTTCCAAGGAGCGGCGATCAATGCGCTGAGGTCGCGTTGGAGTCGGCCAGGCCGGGGGCCGGCGAAGTAAAATCGCATCGTGGCGATGCTGGGTGTGCCGGGCGGCCAGCTGTACTACGAGGCCGAGGGTGACGGCGTTCCGGTTGTGCTCGTGCACGGGCTCGCGCTCGACGCGCGCATGTGGGACGACCAAGTGCCTGCGCTCAACGACATCGCAAAGGTGGTCCGCTACGACGCGCGTGGATTCGGCCGCTCGACACGGGACGCCGCCACCGCCTACTCCCACGCCGACGATCTCTGGCGGCTGGCGGACCATCTCGAGATCGACACAGCTGTGCTCGTGGGGCTCTCTATGGGCGGTCGCATCGTGGTCGAGGCGACGCTAGCCGCACCCGAACGCGTGCGGGCACTCGTGCTGCTCGACGCCGTGCTCGATGGCGTGCCGTGGGATCCGGACTCTGAGCGCGGCCTCCAAGCAGTCGGCGAAGGACTCCGCTCCGGCGGTCTGGACGGGGCGAAGGCGGCGTGGCTTCACCATGACTTCTTCGTCCCCGCACAGCGCGCGCCGGACCTCGCGGGCCGGCTCGCCGAGATGGTCGGCGACTACTCCGGCGTGAACTGGACGAGCGCCGACCCGCACGCGCCGCACCCGAACAGCATCGAGCTCCTGGCGACGATCGCCTCGCCGACGACTGTCGTCATAGGCGCGCTGGACGTCCCCTGTTTCCACGAGATGTCCGACGTCCTGGCCGACCGGATTCCCGGCGCACGCAAACTCACAGTTCCGGGCGTCGGGCACATGGTAAACATGGAGGCGCCCGAGGTGGTGAATGCGCTGCTGCGCGAGGTGGTGCTCGACCACTCGCTCGCCGGACCATCCGCAGGGCGCGATGGCGTCCGCCTGCGGCCGCTCCGCCGCGACGGCAAAGCAGAAGCCTGACTGCGGGTCAGCGAGACTGCTGCTCGTCGGGGCATGAAAATGGGTCTTGAGGGCTGTTGTTCTGGCCCCGGCCGTTAGGGTCGGGTGACCGGGACAGGGGCTTTCAGGGAGAACGCATGTTGGGCAGGCCGGTTCTTGGACGATGGGTGCTGTTTGAGCCCGGGCTTTTCGGTGGCCGCCCCTGCGACTTGTCCGGTTGCGCTTCGAGCGCGGATCCGTCGGTGTCGTTTGCCCATTGCGTCTCCCGCCTTGTTCAGCGGCGTGCGAGGAGGTTGTCGTGAGAGCGGTCGGGTTGGATGTGCACCTGGATTTCTGTGAGGTAGCGATCGTCGAGGAGGGTGAGGTTCGCTCGGCTGGCCGGATAGAGACCAAGCCGGAGCAGATCGAGCTGTTCGCCGGGAGTCTTGGCCCGGAGGATCGGGTGGCGCTCGAGGTGACGGGGAACGCGTGGGAGATCGCGCGCATCATCGAAGGTCATGTCGCTCGGGTGCTGGTGGTGAGTCCGAGCGATACCGGGATTCGCCAGGCAAGGGCAAAGACCGACCGGCTTGACGCAAGGACGCTGGCGAGGTTGCTCGCGGCCGGGTCGCTGGACGCCGTGTGGAGGCCAGACCGGCAGACGTGGGTGATGCGCCGGCGGCTGTCACGGCGCGGGCAGCTGGTGTGGGCTCGCAGCCGCGCCAAGAACGAGATCCACGCGGTGCTGATGCGCCAGCTCGTCGGTCGCCCGCCGTTCAGCGACCTGTTCGGCGTGAAAGGCCGGGCGTGGTTGGCCGAGCTGCAGCTGGCGAGCGAGGAGCGCGAGAGCGTCGACAGCGCCATGCGCCAGATCGAGTTCCTGGACAGCGAGATCGCGGAGGTCGAGCGGCTGATCGCCTCCGACGCGCTGGAGTCTCCCGAGATCCGCCGGCTGATGGGCGTGCCCGGCGTGAACGTGATCGTCGCCGCGAGCTTCCTGGCGGCGATCGGCGACATCCACCGTTTCCAGAACCCGCGCAAGCTCGTGGGCTACCTCGGGCTGGACCCACGCGTGCGCCAGTCAGGGCCCGGCCCGGCGACCCACGGGCACATCTCAAAGCAGGGCTCGGTCCGTGCACGCCATGCGCTGGTGGAGGCGTGCTGGAGCACGGTCCGCCAGCCTGGTCCGCTGCACGCGTTCTATGAGCGCATCCGAGCACGACGCGGGCACTCCGTCGCGATCGTCGCCGCGGCAAGAAAGCTCGCGTGCCTCTTCTGGGCACTGCTCACGCGTGAAGAGGACTACGCCTACGCCCAGCCATCACTGACCCGCAAGAAGCTCCGCCAGCTGGAGATCACCGCGGGCGCCCCTCGCTACACACCCCAGGCGTCCGGCATCTACGCCGCCAACACCGCCGTCCGTCAGGCCGAGCGCGAGCTCGCCCACCAAGCCGAGGTCGCCTACGCACGAACCGTGCGCGACTGGCACGCCGCCCAGGCCGGCAAGGTGGGCGCGAGCGCGACACCGGGGCGCGCATCAAACAGGCCCTCGAAGGGCAAAGCCGCGCGGCAGACCACAAGCCCCTGACGTCTGCGCTTCGCTACGTCAGTCACTCGCGCCCAGAGCAACTCTCCCACAGGAGCCGCCATTGAGCAAGACCCCTTGACTTTCATCCGTCATCCGGGGCGGGCGTGTCGGGCTCGACCGGCTGGGCGCTCGCTTTCGGTGGAGGGGAGCACTCTCGCCTAACGGCCCTAAAGAGGCAAGAGCGCCAGGGGGAAGTGAATCACGGCCCCCTGAGCGGCGTGCGGAGCGCGAAGACGCTCCCGTTGCTCGTGCGCCCTGATAGCCTCTCCGGCGCGCTTTTCGGCGCTCATCGGCCGCGAGCGGGTTCTCGGGGCCTTAGTTGGAGGAGGGGACTTTATGCGGTGGGGAAATGGCTTCTTTCGGTGGGCTCTTGGCATGGTCCTCGTCGTCGGGGCACTGCTGGGGTTCAGCGCGAGTGCTTTGGCTATCGCGACCCCCCCGTTGGCCGAGCTCACGCAGACCCGATCCCACCTCTCGGCGGTCGTAGAAGCGGGCGATACGAAGTCGAAAGCGGCGCTCCGGGCCGCGACCGCGGACCTGTCGGAAGCTACGGCTGTAAGCCTATGGATCGATCCCAGTGATGCCGTGCCGCCTCCCGAGGGTACGCAGGTGTTTGCGAAGGCGACCGCCGCGCTCAAGCAACTCAACCGCATCCTCAACGACCGGACAGTCCCCGAAGCGGCCTTACTGGAAGCGACCGCCGAAATCGGCGAAGCCGAGGATAACCTCGCTGTCATCGCGGCGGAAGAAGACCCCGGCTTTCACGCGCCGCCGGGCACACCCGCGAAGGCGTGGCAGGCCGCCTTCCGCGATCTCGGCAAGCAGGTCACCGCAGCAGTGACGCACGTGCCCCAAGCAACACTCGAAGCAGCGGCTTTCAACTACGCCACCCAGCTCGAGGAAAAAAGCATCGAATTGTCGGCGGCTCCGCAGGCTATAACGGGCCCGCCTCTGACGGAAAAAGGCAAGCCTGAGGTCTTCTACTACGGCGCTGAGGGTTGTCCCTTCTGCGCCGTCGCTCGATGGTCGATGACGGCCGCGCTAGCACAGTTCGGGAAGTTCTCGACGCTGGGACCCATGGTGTCTTCGACTACCGACCTCGACCCATCGACGCACACGTTGACTTTCTATAAATCGAAGTATAAGAGTTCCTACATTGCGTTCATCCCGGACGAGGCTTTCACCAACCAGCCAGCGTGCGAAACGTGTTTCTGGACGGAACTGCAAGTTCCCACACCCGCCCAGCAGGAACTGATCAACAGCTACGACCTCTTTGAATACGAAGGCCACATCTATACGGGGGCCTTCCCGTTCCTAGATGTCGCTAACAAATGGGCAACCGTCAGCTCAACCGCAAATCCCGAATTGCTCAAAGAAATGTCATGGCAGCAGATAGCCACAGCAATCACCAACGCCGCCTCACCGGTCGGACAGGCGATCGACGGTGGGGCCGAGATAATTACGGCCCAGATCTGTGAAGCCGACGGCGAACAGCCGGAGCACGTATGCGAATCCGCGATCGTTCACGAATATCGACAAGCACTGAAAATGGGGTTCTAGAGCAGCACCAGGAGCGAGCGCCTCGGCGAGCCGGCCAACACGACCGAGACTCGTCCAACTCAGGCGTCTCGCTGACGACGCGGGCGACGCCTGCTTTGTGTGCTTATGGGTCTTGGGGCGGATTCGGGACCAATACCCCGCGAGGGAAGAGCAGGGGCGCGCTGGCGGACGAGCTGGTACGTCTGCGGCTTGGCGGGGCCGAGCGGCTCGGGGGTTTGAGCCATTCGGCTGCCCACCGAGTGAAGGCAGAATGTGCCCGCGAGCGAGGCGGGTTACCTAGCGAAGCGAGCGGAACCCCGCACGAAGCTCTTCCGAGAAGAGTTGCGGCTCCTGCCAGGCCGCAAAGTGCCCGCCCCGGTCAACCTCATTGAAATAGATCAGATTGGGTAGGCGCGCTCCGCCCAGCTCCACGACGGCCACCTGACGCTGAAGCCGCTGCACCCGATCCCGGCGATCCGACGCGGCCTGCGGCTACACTCCGACGATCCGGGCGACCCGTGGGCGTTCCGGGTCGAGATGCCCGACTACGGTATCGACCTCCCTGCCGTGTTCAGCCAGAGTCCTGAAGAGGGGCGGATGGTCACGCGGCTGCTCACCGACATCTTCCCGTTCCGGAAGCGGCCCGACGCGCGAAACCCGCGACGATTGGCAGGCGGCGCACTCCTCGCCGGTGGGATGGCCATCGCCGTCCGCCAACGCCGCTCTCAAGCGCGTCTCCGGGCTCTGATACCCACTTATCTGCGCTAGTCGCAATGCTCCGACGGGCCGCGCTTCAAGCAGTCAAGCTGGTTCACACGCTGGTGTGGTTCTCGATCGAGTCCTGCATGATCTATGTTCTCTGGGCAGGATTCAGGAGGCAGTCTGATCGCCGCGCGGCGATCGCCGCAGGAGTGGTCGCGAGCGAGACTCTCGTGTTCCTTGGCAACGGGTGCCGTTGCCCGCTTTCGCCGCTCGCGGAGCACTTGGGCGCCGAGCGCGGATCGGTGACGGACATCTACCTGCCGCGCTGGCTCGCCCACAATCTGCCGGCGATCCACGTCCCTTTGATCATGCTCGCTGGATACCTACACGGACGGAACCTGCGAGGGCAATGACGACTTGACCGACCCGCGGCGGCGCGACCGTGAGCCACCACCCGCCCGGTGCACGCACCGCAAGCTGTGAGAGACATGCTTTCGCTCTGCGGCACGCCCCCGGCGCGGGTTGCCCCGGGTGCCCGCGTTGCGCGGTTACGAGGTGAGGAAGCGCTCGATGTCCTCGGCTTCGCTGTCGAGTGCCGCGTTGGGTGCGGGCTCGGCGAACCACGCCGGTTCGGGGCGTCCCTTCTTGAGCGACCGTGCCGCGGACCGTCCACGTACGCAGAAGCGGCGCGGCACGCACGGCGCCGCGTGTGAGTCCGGGCACGCGCGAGCGCAACGCAAGCTGCGCAGCGCGCAGGTCCTGAGCCTGGACACGGATCACAGCGTGCGCTGCCTCCTCGACGCTCGCACATGCCGTCTGTGGCGTGAGGCGCTGCGCCCCAAGACGCGGCGCCGTAGCCTCTCGCCGGTATCCATTCGGCAAGTACTCACACGCACGCGGGATCCGAGGCGACCACGCCGCCAGCCCTTGCGGCGCTCCCCCTTTCACGACGAGACGACCAACTCGAACCGCTCACGGTCGCCGCCCTTTGCACGGGAAGCGGGCGCGCCCGTATAGCCAGCGAGACGCCCGAGTTGGACGAGCTGCGAGCGTCTCGCCGGACGGTTGGCTGACGCCTGTTGTTGCGGCGGAGCGGTAGCGACGGCGCTCGCGCCGCGCTTTCGTCAGGGAGCGCGCTTGAGCTGGTAGCGGCCCGGTCCGACACGCTGGAAGTCGGGTCTGATACCACGGGCGCCGGTCGAGAGGCAACCGTTGATCGAATCCCGGGAGACCGGACGTCCGAGGAGCGCTTCGACCGCCACATGCGCCTCCCCTACGTCCATCACGCGATCAGCCTCCGCCAGAGCCGTGATCACGGCTCTCTGGACCCCGCAGTTGCCAAGCCGTTTCGCCTCGGGCAGGACGGCTGTCGACA
>Ga0335085_10002473_pt1 | contig 34376 bp, 27 predicted proteins | sample Lox_Sample_45_FD_206712 | JGI IMG/M metagenome (GOLD analysis project Ga0335085, IMG submission 206712) | Soil microbial communities from Loxahatchee National Wildlife Refuge, Florida, United States - Lox_Sample_4.5 | ecosystem: Environmental > Terrestrial > Soil > Wetlands | place: USA... | reverse complement strand
TGCCGGAGGAATCGATGGCGTTGAGCGGGCTGTCCCCCACGTATGGGTAGAAATCCACTCCCGCTTGGAATCGAATCGGATCTTCACTTAGGAACCGCCCGGCCGCAAGGTCGTAGTATCTGGCGCGATAGTATGAAGACCCGAGATTCGGCCCGAGCGGCCGATTTAGCCGGCTTGTACCCGGTTCAACGGGACGAGAATCGTCGCGACAGGCTTCCGTTGGCCCTACAGGCATAGCCCCATTGTAAGGGTCCGCCGGAAACGAAGTGAGAGATCGGGAAACGCTGTGTCTAGTCGTTCTCTCCTGCCTGATTCCTCGGCGGAGTTTGGTCAGATGTCGGCACTCCCGTTCCACGCGTGTTCTGGCCATGCGTCTGTGACTCTAGCCGTGCTGCAGGATGCGTGGCGTCGTGGATTTGCTTGAGCATGCGAATCGAGACGTGGGTGTAAATCTTCGTCGTGTCGAGCCGAACGTGGCCGAGCATCGCTTGGATGTAGCGAATGTCAGCGCCCCCCTCAAGCATTAACGTGGCCATCGTGTGGCGGAAGATGTGACAGGCTCCGTTTTTCCCGATTCGTGCTGCCCTCACGTAGTGCCGGGCAAGCCAGCTCAGATGGTTCGGTGTGAAGGAATTGCCGGTTGCGGTAAGAAATACAACGCAATCGTCAGGTCGTCTCACTATCGTGGGCCTGGTAACCGTAAGATACTGCTCAAACCAGAATAGCGCACGTTCGCCAACGGGTACGACTCGATCTCTCTTTCCTTTTCCCTCCCGGATAGCAACGAGCCCGTGCTTCTTGTCCACATCGTAAAGCTTCAGCCTCAGAAGTTCCATGCGCCTCATTCCTGTCGAATAAATCATCTCCAAGATCGCCCGGTCTCGGACACCGATCGCGCTCTGTAGATTTGGTTGTTGCAAGACAAGCTCGGCCTCATCCTTGTTCAGGACACTTGGGAGCTTATAACCTATGCGCGGCAGCTCCAATTCCGAGGCTGGATCAAGGGGAATGTAGTCGCGATGATTGATCCACCTGAACCAGATCTTCAGGTGAGCAAGCCGCGAATGCTGGCTCGCGACCGCCAGCGGTTTGCCGTCTTTCTTGCGATAGTCAAACAAATAGCGCTGATAATCTTCCAGGACTGCTTTCGTGATTTGGCCGGGAAGTGTGGTTCCACTTCTTCGGCACCATGTCAGGAACATCTTCATGTGGACACAGCGAACTCCGAGTGTACTCTCGGCAAAACCCTTGACTGCGAGATGGTGGAGATACTTCTCGAGAAGTTCAGCGAGCGGCGTACAACAGCGGCCACGGAGCTTCGGGCCTATCAGCCTCTGGAAGTTGGTACTTTCGCCCTGATTGGTTACGTTTTTTTCATGGTGCCTCCTAGGCCCGCCATCTTGCCACCTAACGTGAGCCTCTGACGGCGCTCCCTCAAGGGCCTGCGGACCTGGGGTGTGGCTTGGCAACATTGTGACAGGCGTGTTCACGCCTGTAACAATGTCTCCATAACGGAGTTACGAGTTGGAACGGAAAGGTCAGATGTGGACCCAATAAATCGCGCGAACCTTGCTTTTCCTTATTGATTTCTCCTGAGTGTCCTGCCGATGATCCTTCTTCCCGCGGTTTTGGGGGGTGATCCAGATGACTCCGCTTCTGTGAATGGCTGCGCCCCTGGACTCAACTCCTTTGGAACCGTCTCGCGACACAATGCGCAGCTCCCGGCGGTGCAACACGCGTGCGGGAATGGATGAATTCGAGAGTTGGCGGCTTATTTGGGAGGGGGTAAGCTAAGGAAGGAAAGGGCGATTATGACCATCAAAGTCGAGCTCAAGCCGGAAACCGAAGCATGGCTTGTTGCGGGCGCTCAAGCCCGCGGGATCTCTGTGGAGGAGTACGCGGAAAGCCTGCTGCGGGATGCGATCACGCTACAGTCTGAGGGTAGTGGACAGTTATCCGTTAGAGAGGTTCGCGCCATGCTGACTTCGATTGCCGAGGGGTCCGATAAGCTGCCCAAATTGCCCACAACGGCCTTCACGCGTGAGAGTTTTTACGAGGGTGGTCAGTAAATGGCCGTTCGCTCCTATCTGATTGATAGCAACATTCTCTTACGTTGGGTTCAACCAATCGATCCAGATTACCAGGCCATCGAGTCCGCGCTCGATGCTTTGGCGCGTCAGGGAGCGGTTCTTTGCTACACGTCTCAAAACATTGCTGAATTCTGAAACGCTTGCACACGTCCGGTAGATCGCAATGGCTATGGACTGGCTCCAACGGAAGCTGACCGCCGTGCCAGGATTTTTGAAGGCAAGCTAAAGCTGCTGCCTGACAGCCTCCTGGTTCATCAAGAGTGGCGCAAGCTGCTCGTCTCCCACAACGTCTCAGGTGCTCAAGTTCACGACGCGCGGTTGGTAGCCGCGATGCGCACACACGGCGTCAAGCAGATTCTGACGTTTAACGAGAAGGACTTCTCTCGATATGCTGACATTGAGGCCGTTCACCCTGCAAAGATTTCGACGAAAAACCTTTGAGCGCAGTGACCACATCTGACGGGCTGACCTCCGTGGAGCGCTCCGAAGAAGGATCGCCGTCCGGATCGGCTCACGTTCGCACTTTTTGGGAGGGCTTGACCCAGATACCCAACTCGCGGACGGTCCGAAGTGTTTCTGTGATTTCGCTATCGGTCCGCTTGAAGCGCGGGCGACGGATCACTTCTTCGTACTCCGCATATACGTCCCCGCTCACGCACATTCGGGCGGCAGGCCCCGCAATGGTCGCCACCAGTACTTGGGCAGGTGGTCCTTCAGGCTGAAGCAAAGCAGAAATCAAAACATTCGTATCCAGGACAACCCGGATCATGAGGTCGAGGACGGACGCTCGCGGCGTGCCTTTCGCGCCGCGGCAATTTCGGCCTCGATGTCTTCCATGGAGAGCTGATCCACCGCTTACCGCTTTGCGCTTCCCCAGGACTGTTTAAGCCAATCCGGCGGAGGAGCTGAGGGGACCGTGCGAACGCTGACCTGTTCGTTTTCAGCAATCGCGCGTCCGAGCAACCGTTCGATGGCTTCCTTTTGGTCAGGGGAGAGATCTTTAGCACTGCGAATCATCGGAGCGCGCCCATAGTGTGAAGCTACAAACAGCCTAAAGAATCTGTCTGCGCTTGTCACCTCGGACTGCGCCATCCAAGCACACGCGTATCTGGTCACCCGTGTCGGTGAAATTTCTGGTCCCGCCGCGGCAACGTCACCGGAATGGGGTCTGTGATTGATGCGGCCGGGCCCTGTGGGACGCGGAAGGCGATGGCGATCTCCGCAACTCCGATGTCGACTCTCTCCACCAGGCTGCGAATGATCTCGCGTCTTCGGCCCCAATCCGCATTCTCGAGAGCTGGCCCGAGATGCGTGGCGAGCTTTCGGAAATGATCCACTAGGGATTGCAATTCCAGGCGCCGGCCGGCACCCTCGGCCTGTTCGCGAATTAGAGCTTCGAGCTCCGCGATACGGGCTTTCCTCCGACTCAGCCAAGGGGTGAACTGCTCCTTTTCGATCGCGCCTTCGGAGTACGTGTCAATCAGCCTCTCCAAGCCGCGCTGCAACTTACTGAGTTGTGCCTTCAGGAGTTCGGGCTGCTCAGGGTCGCTGCCGACTGCGGCTCTCCGCTGAGAATCCTGCGCCACTCGCTGTGGGTTCTTTAACATCGTGCAGACTTCGGTCCAGACTGCCGTTTCGATGAATTGACCGGTGATCTGCGAATTGTTGCAGATGCATTCCCCTCCAAAGCGGTAGGCATCCGTGCCGGAGCAGCGGTAATAGATGAAATCTCGGACAATGCCGCCCGCTCCCTTCTGGCGGGTTGTCTTGCCGTAATATGCGTAGCGGCACTCCGAGCAGGCCAGAAGCCCTTGGAGCAGATAGCCCGGCCTCCTTATGCCCATTCGGGCCCGGGAACGATTTTGAGCCAACTGTCGGTGAGCGGCCCGGTATAGGCCCGGCTCGATCAGCGGCGGGACAGGTACAAATACCCAGTCCTTCTGATCAACCGCTTTTGGGACATGGGATTTTCGAGGCTGGGCAGGTCGCCCTCGATCCGGTCGCAGCCGCACGCTCGGCGAGCGCTCGATCATACGTGTCTTTCCGAATGCGGCGTTTCCGTAATAGGCGGGATTCTGTAGGATGTGCCAGACTGCAGGCCGCGACCAAATCGACTGCCCTGTTTTGGTCCGCTCACCGGCCTGTTGGAGCCGCCGGCAGACTTCGCTGAGGCTGCAGCGTTCCAGGCCAATCCACTCAAAAACCTGCTTCACAATTCGCGCCTGATCCGGGATGGGCTCAAATCTGGCTTGACCTCCGCCATCGTGGACGCTGACATACCGATATCCGAAGGGCGCGCCGGACATCACGTTGAGGAAGCCCCGCTGCGCGGCATGCTTCTTGCCGCGGCGGCTGCGTTCCATGATCTTGGCCCGCTCGTACTCCGCGACGATCCCTTGCACCTGCAAGAGCAGATCATCTTCAGGGCTTTGGCCGAGGGGTCGGTTCAGGAAGACAACCTCGACGCCGGCGCGACGCCACTCGTCGATCAACAAGACCTGGTACGCGTAGTTCCGCGCGAGACGATCCGGCGAATGCACGTAGATGCGATTAACTGCTCCCGCAGCCGCCAGATCGCGCAGACGATCCAGTGCGGGACGAACCAGCGTGGCTCCACTGTATCCGTCATCAGCAAACTGCCGTTCTGGCGGGATGGGTGTGCCGTCGATCTTTGCGCGCTCGGTGAGCGCACCAAGCTGACTTTCGATCGTGTGCGCGGATGCCTGCTGTTCACTGGAGACCCTGGCATAAAGAGCGGCTTGAATGGTTTTCATACCCAATTTGCTCGGGCAGGAATGCCAGGATTCGTGGGGCATGGAAGCGGTATTGACGACGGCGGCCATTTCGAGGCGGAAGCTAGCACTGTCCGCGGTCGCGGGCAAAAAAGTGAGTGGTGTTCAGCCTAACTGACAGGTCCTCAAGAACTTACGGCGAGCCTCGGCCGATGCCAAAGCTGGAAGCATCGAGGACCATTCGGGAGGTTCGGCATTCAGGTCCAACCGGAGCAATAGGTTTGCCGGAGGGCCCGAAATCAACAGAAGAACATGGAGGGCAGTCACATGTCAGAAACAAGTACGCTCATTTCTTATTCAGGGAAGATCAGTAGAACGGATCTGGCGCAAGTTCGGACGCCGCCGGCAACATCAACCCATATCCCCATCCCGCACACCGAGGTCGTGGACACTCTAATCGAGACTCTGAGTCTTCGGCACATCGGCGTCGTGGGGGAGGAGTTCGCGGTGTCGAGTGACGGCATGGAGATGTTTGCTGTCCTCGATCTGGAAACCACCTTTGACGGATGCCGGTTTGCGATTGGCATCCGGAACGCCAATAACAAACGCTTCCGCTTGTCGTGCACGGTCGGCCTGCGCGTGTTCGTGTGCCAGAACCTCGCGTTCCAGGGAGACTACACCCCGGTCTTAGCAAAACACACCAAGAATTTCGGGTTGAAGGACAGCCTTTCCGTCGGCGTGGACCGCATGCAACGCAACTTCGATCCGATGCGACGGCAGGTGGAGGCTTGGCGCGCAAGCCAGCTTTCCGATGAAGCCGCAAAGCTCATCATCTATCGGGCCTTCGTCGAGGGAGAACTCGAAGTCCCCCGCCATCTGGCCCGGGTGGTGCACAATCACTACTTCGATCCGCAGCATGAGGAGTTCGCTCCCCGAACGGTGTGGAGTCTGTCGAACGCGTTCACCTCAGCGTTCAAGGAACTTGATCCGATTCCACAGTTCAAGGCAACGGCCAAGCTGGGAGCGTTCCTGCAAGGCGTTCATTCGGCCTGACCGCATTGCGGCACCTTTAGGGAGGGGAGTGGGACCTAGAAAGACATTTCCCTCCCAAACTTCCTCCCACGAGAATCATGCCGCCAACGGCACCCTGGGCGGTGGGTCTTTTCGGAAAGTAATCCTTCCATGCCCATAGACTCCGCAGGGCATGGGCGGCCTTGTGGTTTCATGCTGTAGATAAATGTCGAGAACCTTCTTGCATCTCGAAAGAGCGCGTTGCGATTACGGCTTCTCGGCCAGTTCGAGTGCCTTTTGTAGGACGACATCCCGACCCTGGCGCAAATCGTCAATTGTGAGACGAACTTCAACATCAGGCTTAATGCCTATGCCTTCGAATTCGGAGCCGTCCGGGAAGAGGAGTCGCTTGTCGGCGATTCGCACCACCATCCCGTTGTGAAAATCGTAGGTATAAGGCAGGCCCGCGCTCCCCTGGGTAGTATCACCCACAAGTGTGGCGCGTCCGTTGTCCTTAAACGGCATTACAAAATCTTCGCAGGCAGAAACACAGCCACCATCCACAAGCAGAATCAGCCGACCTCTGAATGCGCCAGGACCAGGAGCGACGGAATCCCCGCCCCACATCAGTTGGGCGTTCCCGGCCACGTTTGCGAGCGCATCGCGATAACCGCGAAAATACTCCGACATCGAATCGCGCTCGGCGGGCTTCTCTGCTTGCGGCATTGAATCGAGGAACGGGATACGGAAAGGGACAGCTATTTTCCAGTTGCGGTAGGCCCGATCCATGAGTGCACGAATGAGGCGAAATGGAGGGATTCCACCGGGATTGTCTCTGAGGTCTAGGATCAAGACTTTGGATCTCTGGTACTGACGTAAGAAATCTAGAGCGACGTCCTCCGCCGGAGGGTAAAAGGCAGGGATACGAATGTACCCCGCCTCACCCTGTTTGAGCCAATGGCCCTCGATGCGCGATAGCGGGACTTTGGCGGAGGCGCGGATCACGCGCACACTCCGACCATCTTCCAACTTCAAAGTGAATTCCTCGGGGAAGAGATACGGCAGGCGAAACAGGTTGTGCCGCCTCGCTCGATCGCTTGATGCCGAGATGTACTTCTGCTGCCGGTCGAAGAATTCTTCCGTGGGGACGTTGTCGATCGCCGCGATCACACTCCCAGGTTTCAAGTCGCTCAACGAGCTGGTCAGGACCACCCATTTGCCTTCCCGCGGCGCGGCGAAAAACCCCAGCGGCTGGCCATGGTGCTCATTCAACCAGGAGTCTATGAACAGAGTGTGCCCATTGTGCGCTTGGGTCAGAAATTCCATCGTGGCCAGATCAAACTCGCTGCGGCTGTCTTTGGCCAAGACGGTGTGCAGGTAGCTCTGGTAGGCAACATCTCTAGCCGGATTTGAAGGTGCTTCTCCGCCGATGAAATGGGCCTCCAGCAGTGTGTAGATCTTCGAAGCGGTGGCCTCCCTCGTCTCCGGAGTGAGTCGATTTTCTGGCAGTCCTTGCCCGAAATAATCCGGCATGAGCCAGCAAGAGAGAAGAACCACACAGAGCGCTGGCTCCACTGCGCCACCTCGGCTTGGCCACGTCCTCAAAACGGATTCCCGATGCACAGTTCAGCGCCCAATAGAGTACCGCGATTAATCAGGGAATTGAAAACCTCGGATGATTGGCATATCCGGAACCTGGTCCCGAGCCGAACCTCACAGAACAGCGTTCCTCGAGTGGTTCGCATTGTTTCTGAATCGCTTCACATAGTATAGCCACGCAAACGCGGATGTCGGGAAGAAGACCGAATACGCCCTTGGCGTCCAGACTTGAGACCAGAAAATGTGGGGCGCGATCAGTCTGAGCCACAACAGACAACGAAAGGCGACCAATAGGGAAGTAATCAGAAACCAAGAACGCTAACTTCGTCCGAAGAAACTCACCACACATACGACGGGGACTTCGATCACAAAAACCCGCCAAGGAACGCTTGTCCTGAACCACAAATGGGGATCCGGTCCACTCTACCAATTTGCGCGCACTGCGTATAACCAGAGCCCGGGAACGAGGGCCAACACGATCAGCCCTCCAATGAAGTCGAGCACGAGAGGCAGCAAGCGGGTTCGGCGGATGAGACAAAAGGAAAAAACATGACCGTAGCGATGAAGAACTGGAACGCCGCGCCGCCGATCGCGCGTCCCCGGTTATCGAGAGCCGCAAGGTGAAGTCCGCCGTTTACGTAATTGACCCACGAAATATAGCTCAGTCCCCCGGGCACGAGGAGAATATCCGCTGTTCGATGATAAGCGGCTCGCCGCTCGATACTAAAGGTCACGATTGCCAACACGAAGGCAAACTCTAAATTGAGTGACAATAGGAATTGGAGTAACCAACTAACCTTGGTATTGGAATCGATTGGGGAGATCCTCACTTTCGACTTACCTGGGCTGCAAGAGTTGGTTGCGGAGCGCATTGGCGTCCTCAGGAGTCCACGTCAATGGAGAGCCGACGCGGCAACCTGTTTCGGGCATGGCTAGCCTGGCCCCTGCGTGCATGTACCTGCTAACAAGCGGCAGCCGAGACATGGTCAAGCTGTCGCAAATAGAGGACCCATGCCACACCGGCAACGAAAGTAACCGTTGACGCAACAGGCCCGCCGTAACCCATGAAGAAGGGGATTGCCCCGAATTGCCAAAACCAAAAACCGTTGTGCACCATGAAGGCCGTGATGCTGACCCACGCCGAAACCGCCAATCTCCTGGATAAGTACAGGACCACGTAAAGTAGCATCAATATTAATTCATAGAACTGAATCGCTGCAAATGGAGTCCAACCGTACCTAGCGCTGGCGGAGTACGTGGACAAAAGCCACCACGCTGGAGACGCAGCAAGAGCTGTGACCCCAGCTACAGACCGAAGAACCGCACGCATCAACGCGAGCTTCGAGAAAAGCCGCAGCAGAGCCCAGATGCATCCCGCGAGCGCAATCGCAGGGACGAAGAAGGCGAAGTAGGCAGCGGTGTAGTAGTCTTTTGGAGGCGTTACCTCGGGCAGCAGACGCAGTTGTCTGGAAATGACGATATCCATCCGAAAGAGAAGCGACGTTACAGTTTCTGGCCCCAGTAAGAAGAGATAAGCGACAAGTGCAAACGCAAGATTGACTGAGAACGCTGCCTCGTGAAGTCTTCTGTCAAGAGTAAGGGAGTGTGATCGATTGTCATCCATCTAGTGCGTCTCCGTCGGCAGACCTGGCAAAGGAGGGCGAGTCGAGAATTTCGGGCAAAGGGGAGGCTTTGCGGGCGTGTACCCCTTTGCCCAGACCCCTGCCCCCGGCCCCCGAAGGACTCTGTTTTGCGAGAGCTCCAACTTCACCGCGCAGCTGACGATGCCAAAGTCTCGCCACCCGGCGTTGAGGCACTCCGTAAGGGCTCGGTGGGTCGAACTTTCCCAATGGATCTGCGTCTTGCCGTCCTTGCCGTAGCCGGTATATGTCGCTGGCTCGCTGTCGGGCGACTGGGGGTCGGGGCTTCCATTAGCGGAGCCATTGTTGTAAGTAGCCGCAGCATTGGGATCCTGAGATGTCAGAGCATCCATGCTGCAGCACTTACCTAAGAATTGATGCGCGATCTCATGAGCTGCGGTGTTGCCAATTCCTCTTCCGATCGCCGTTATTAAGTCTTGCCTATTGAGAGCGTTAGACTCATCGCTCGCATTGTTGATCACCACTTGTAACGCCTGCTGTGCCTGCTCCATAACACATTCATAATAGATGGTGCTGCTCTTAGTTTGATTCGGATTCGTGTCGCCGCAAGCCATCCCAGTGGAGGAGGTTTGAACGATCGCTTGGTGGTCACCGGTGTTGGGGGTGCCTTCGACGATAACCACTGGCAGCCATGGACGATAAGCCTTCTTAAGGGCGTCGAGGGCAGCCAACTTGATGGTAGTTGCTTGATTGGTGATCTCCTGCTTTAGGTTGGGGAGGATGCTTGGAAGGTCAGGGATGAAGTCGAATTCATTCTGCCAATTGAGGATAAAATACCAAGGACGACCAGCAGTACCTCCGCCTGACGGGCCGCCACCCAAAAAGGCCCAAAGGCTGCCTGCGATGAGCGGCGGAGACGCGATCTGCTCAACCGGGCCGTATTCGTAGGCGTTTCCTAGCCAGGTCTGCGCGAGAAAACTAGCGAACTGACCCGTGACAACACCAGACGCATCGACCGCAACTGTCGTCAGTCCGTCGGCCGATTGGGCTATCACACTTCCATCTGCCGTGGCCATCTGTGGCGAATAGTTCGGGACGCTCCATCTCACGTTGCCGGAGGTGTCGAAGGCGATCATGAATTGGCCGGCTTGCGTGTCCACCGCGCCTATATAGCTCCCGTCCACGGCTTGCAGCACCGGCTGGATCGGAAAGGTCTGGCCGGGGAGATTCACAGTCACGTTGGAAGCCACCGCAGTTCCGACAGTTGTAGCCAAGTGAAATGTCGATGATTCCCCGGCGCATCCGAACTGGCCAGTCGTGCCAGAGAATGCACAGAATGCAGGCACATCCGCCTCCCAAGAAAACAGCACACCGGTGTCGGCATTGGTGATGGGATTGGACCAATAAATGGTCGGCACGGGCGAGGTTTGCTCGGTGCTGTACACGCAGCAGGGACTCAAAATGGCACTGGCAACAGTATTTGTACCCCAATCGCCCAGAGTCAGTTTGGTGAAGTTGCCGCTCGAATCCACGCGCAGCAGGCGCAAGTGCTGCGTGGTGCTCTTGGATCCCTCGCACCAGCCCGTATAAAGGCCGAATGTATCGGTGTAGAGATACGGGAGGTATGCGAAGCCGTCGCCGGCAATCATGAGACGGCCGACCTGCGGAGGGTAAGACGTTCCGCTCCCGCCGCTTTGCGGCAGCGGACTGTCGTAACAAAACACTTCGTTCGTATCCGTGACATCGTAAGTCGAGTCGTCCATTTGCACGCTGAATTTCGCCGCGCCGCTGGCAGGATCCACGCCGACCACTTGGTCACCGTCGACCACGAAAATCGTGCCGTCTGTGTGCGGAGCAACGTTGTAGAGATTTTCGCCGGAGACCGACGTGTAGCCCGGATTCGGTTGCCCGGTCATCGGGTCGAGTTCCTGGACAGGATTGCCAAGCACCACCAACCCTCCCAGGAAGTCGGGAACTGCGGAATTGTCATTGATATTGGCGGTCCAGGCGGTGGTTCCATCCGCCGTGATGGCGGATACGGTCCCGGAAGCATTAAACGCAAAGACGTCGACCCCCGAGTTGCTTGGAACGGCCGGAACGATCTGGTACACGCCGGAACCGTCGCCGGGGTTGCTCCATTGCACGGTGCCGATGGGAAGTGAGGTCCCCGCATAGACAGTGACGTCCGCCGACGCATTGCCAGCGGTAATGGTGGCCCGTCCCGCGGCGACAGCGGTGAGAATGGGCGGATCGTCGGTGGAAAGAGAGACGATGGTGTTGTCGCTCGAACTCCAAGCGAGGCCCGTAACAGACTGGCCCTGAGCGTTCGTGGCCATGATCGCGTGCGTGTCGCCAACGAGCATCGTGATCGAAGTCGGTGCCAGGGTGAGTGTACTGCTACCGTCCGAGGGCGGGACGGTGAAAGCAAGAGAATTGCTCCAGGTTCCGTTCTGTTGGATGCGGATTACTCCGGTTAGCGCATTTGCAGCAACTGTGGCCACCACCTGGCCATCGCTCCAGCTCATCACGGTGGCGAACATGTTGCCAATCCACACCTGGCCCGAACCTTGCGCCGCGCCAAAGCCGCTGCCCGAGATGGTCACCGCCGTGCCGCCAGGCCCCGAGTTTGGCGAGATGCCTGTGATCTGGGGAATGCCAGCGTTGAATGGCACGGCATTACTCCAGACACCGTTTTGTAGGATTTGTGCCTTGCCGGATGAGGCCCCCGTTGCCACAGCGGCAACTACCTGAGAGTCGCTCCACGACGAGACAACTCCATTCATGTTGCCCAGCCAGACTTGTCCGTTGCCCTGGGCGGCTCCGAAGCCCGATCCGGAGATGGTGATCGTCGTTCCGGGCGCCCCACTGGGCGGGGATACGTCTGTAATTGTGGGATTGCTGATCGTAATGTCGATCGAATTGGATTGCTGGCCCGCTTGAACCACTTGGACACTCCCGGTGGTCGATCCGGGCGCCACCGCCGCGACAATCTGGGAGTCGCTCCAGCTAATGACTGTGCCGAGCGCGCTTCCGACGATCACGTACCCCTGGCCCTGACTGGCGCCGAAACCCGAGCCGGTGACAGTTACCTGCGTTCCGGCTGCGGCGATCAGCGGGGAAACACCCACGATGTTCGGGGGAGACGGCAGGGCGGCCCCGACTGATGTGACGGTGGCGGTCCCGCCGATTGTGCCCACCGTCGCGATCACGTTCGTTGTACCGGGGTTGAGTGCCGTCACGAGGCCCGGCGTCGGCGGCGTGTTCGACACGCTTACGATTGAACTGTTCCATGAACTCCAGCTCGCACTCGACGTGATGTCCTTGGTGGTGTTGTCGCTATAGGTCCCAGTAGCCGACAGTTGCTGTGTTCCTCCTACGGAAAGGGACGGGCTCCCGGGTGATATTGCGATGGAAACTAGGGCAGGACCGCCCCCCGCCGGCCCGGGATCCCAAAATGCGCCGCTAATCACAGCATTTGGCCCCGCCGATTGAATCACGTTTATCCGGACATGTCCGGTGATGTTCCAGACGAGATAAAAGCCATTTGTGAAATTGGAGATGCTGCGTGTGTCCAGCACGGCTTGCGTTGCAGCGTCCAATATCTGCACGGATTCGGACCGTCCTTGGTTATCCCAATCCACGGCATAGAGCGAGAACTGGTGCGTATTTCCGTCGGTGAGGTTCACGTCCAGGCTGAATTCCGGATTGTTGTACCACGTGGCAGCGAGCCGGCTTGTCCCATCACCGGTCTGCAGCGCGCGTGTGTCCGCGCTGGTTGCGGCCCAAGTCCAGTTCGCTTGGTTCTGCACGGCAAACGTGGCGTAGGAGGGTAGGCTCTGGGAATCATTGGTGATGACGTAGCCGTCCTTGCCATAGGCACCGTGCCAATTTCCCTGAGTCGTTCCGTCCATCGCGACGAACGTCGCGGCGGAAGTGATCGCCGTGCCTCCGCCAAAAAATGCTCCGCTGGCAACGGCATTTGTGCCGCTGGTGCCAATCACATTGATCCGGACGTGCCCTGAAATGTTCCAGATCGCATAGATTCCGTTTGTGAAGTTGGAGAGACTACGCGTATCCAGAATTGCCTCTGTGGCCGCGTCCAGCACCTGCACGGACTCGATCCGACCCAAACCATCCCAGTCCAACGCGTAGATTGCGACCTGATGGGTTTGGCCGACTGTGATATTGATGTCAAAGCTGAAGCTCGAAGCACTATACCAAGCGGATGCGATGCCCCCGGTACCGCCCCCCGTTTGTAGCGCCCTCACATCGCCCGTGCTCTGAGCCCAGGTGTAGTTCGACTGGTTCTGCAGTACGAATGAAGCGTAGGAAGGGACGCTCTGGGAATCATTCGCTACAGAGTATCCGTCTGCCCCGTAGGACCCGCGCCAGTTGCCCTCCGTCGTCGTATCGAACCGAAGAAAGGTGGCCGTCGAGCTGATCGCGCTGCTCCCACCGAAAAATACTCCGCTAATCACGGAGTTTGCCCCGGCGCTTTGTGTGACGTTGATCCGGATATGGCCGGCTATATTCCAAACCAGATACGCGCCCCCGGAAAAGCTGGCAAGGGATCGTGTGTCGAGCACGGCTGCTGTTGCGCCATCCAGTATCTGTATGGTCTCCGACCTGCCGGAGTTATCCCAGTCCACGGCGTAAAGAGCCAGCTGGTGTGGGCTGGCATCTGTTACGTTGACATCCAAGTTGAGCACCGGGCTGTTGTACCAGGCCGCCGCCAGCCGGCCGGAACCATCCCCAGTCTGCAGGGCGCGAGAATCGGATGAGCTCGCTGCCCATGTCCAGCTCGCCTGATTCTGGACGGTGAACGCGGCATAGGACGGCACGCTTTGCGAGTCATTGGCGACGGCATATCCCTCCGCGCCGTAGGCGCCGTGCCAGTTTCCCTGCGTCACCGCATCGGTCCGCAAGAAGCTGGCGGAGGAAGTGATCGCACTGCTCCCGCCGAAAAACACGCCACTGATCACGGCGTTCGGTCCGTTAGTTTGAATCACGTTGATGGTCACATGGCCCGAAATGTTCCAAACTAAGTACACGCCATTGGCAAAGCTAGATAGCGATTGCGTGTCCAGAACAGCCTGAGAAGCGGCATCGAGAATCTGCACGGTTCCGGAACGCCCTGCGTTGTCCCAGTCCACCGCGTACAATTCGACCTGATGCGGATTACCGTCGGCGAAGTTGACGTCAAAGCTGAACGATGACGCGTTGTACCACGCCGCAGCAATCCTTCCGGTGCCGTTGCCGGTCTGAAGCCCGCGACCATCAGTTGTGCTAGCAGCCCATGTGTAGTCTTGTTGACCCTGTATAGAAAACGAGGAATATGACGGGAGACTTTGCGAGTCTTGCGCCACCGAGAAACCATCAGCACCATAGGTCCCATGCCAGTTACCCTGGGTCGTGGAATCGGCTTTGAGAAAAGACGCGGTAGCAGGGGACTGCCCCCGTGCAGGGACCGAGGCGAACATCGGAAAGAAGATTGCGAAGACCAGTGCAAGGGTCCGAGCCCTCGGGCGCATCATAAGTATCCTCCTTCTCCGGCGACACCCATGCCTCATGTCCCAAGCCCTCTTGGACGAAATCACGATGGCTGAGTGGCGCAACGCAACTTTCTCTCCCGGACCATTCGGGAGCGTGTATATGACAAGCCGGATATCATCTTATGCTTATACATGTCAAGACAAGAACCTGTGGAAAAGCCGCCAGAATTGCTTCCTAAGCCCTGTTGGCCGCGGGCCCAGCGACCTAGTTCCTGATCGAGGCAACGTGTACGTCTCATGTTGTTGTTCGCTCGGGGCTGGATCCCAAGTGCGCGAACTTGTTCTTGCTTAGCAACATTGTCTCAGTCGTGTTCACACCCGTGCTGGCCAAGCACACCAAGAACTTGAGCCTTGTCGACATACTCGCAGCGGGGGTGGACCGCATGCAGCGGAACTTCGACCCGATGAGGAAGCAAGTCGAGGCATGGACGGGAACCCGTCTCCCGGATGAGTCCGCGAAGCTGGTCATCTACCGGGCATTCGTTGATGGCGAGCTGGATGTCCCCAAGCACCTGGCCCGCCGCGTCCACGACCTGTATTTCAACCCCCAGATCGAGGAGTTCGCTCCGAGAACGACCTGGAGTCTCTCCAACGCGTTCACAAGCACGTTCAAGGAACTCGATCCCATCCCGCAGTTCCGGGCGACGGCCAAGCTCGCCTCATTCCTTTACCGGGCAACCACTGGCTTGAACTGAACGCCCTTGCCAACGATAGGGCAGGGATTCGGATGAAGCTAGAAACGGGCAGGAAGCAAGCCGATCAACTGCCTCCTAGTCCGTTTTTCACTCAGCTCAAACAGAAGCCCTTGAACGCTCTGTGGGGCTCCAGCCGAGTGTTTGGTGGGATATTCGCAGATTGTTGCGTTACTTGCGAGCGCGCCGTAATCGGTCGCAAGGATCAATGAAATCTTTAACTTCCCAGAATGTGGATTGGGGGAAGTTAGCAGGATTTTACAGTTTCGTTAGAGTTGTTAAGGAGGCGCTTCACTCAAGCATATAGCTGAACGATTGCATGCCGCAAGGGGTAGCTGTACGTTAGCCTTTTTGCATTTCAGTGAGCAGCCATGGTTGATTTAAGCTGCGCCGACCAGTTCACGCTTAGGGTGATCGGTTCGGAATCGCTCAGTGTCGCTGGCATCGTATTTATCAAGAACCGTTTCCCGTCAGCGGTCATATCGAACGGGCTGGCTGGAGGCGGCACTGCCTGCACTGAAAAGAGAACGCGGCTAGAACCAACGTCCAGTCTACTTCCCTGTGCAGTAATGCTGGTAGCCCGCAGCCTGTTGTCAGGACCCAAATAGAATAACTCCTTACCATCCCCCTTCCATCTGGGGAAAGTGCCGCCCGACGTTGAAATTTGCCACCTGCTCTTTGGGTTCGGAAATGGCGCGACGTAGATTTCGAACCGGCCGGACTCGTTAGAGGCATATGCAATCCACCGCCCATCGGGGGAGAATGATGGGAAACACTTGTCAAACTCACTCTCGATGACTGGAAAGGGCTTTCGGCGCGCGGAAAGAGGCAAGGCCCAGATGTTTGCCGCTTTCTGTCGGTCAGGGTCCCGCCTTAGATAGGCCAAGTACGCGCCGTCGGGAGACCACGATTCCGCCCGCTCGTCCGCTCCCGAGTCAAGGAGCAACTCTTCTTCTCCGACACCGTTAGAAGCTTTTTGATAAATATGAAAAAGCCCCTTCCTATCGGACGAGAAGACAATTCGCTTTCCGTCTGGCGACCAGAATGGGAAGACGTTCGTAAAAGGGTCAAATGTGAGGCGTGTTTTAATGCCTCGTCTAAGATCAAGAATCCAGATTGTACCTCCGCCACCAAGCCGATCAGCCAAGACGAGTTTCCGACCGTCTGGCGAGAGGCAGTGGCACACATAGCTTGCGGAGTCACGCATCGCGCTGCCTTGCTTGCCGCTCCGATTGAACCAGATTAGCCGCGGCCCCGTCATAACAGCTCCACGCTGGTAGACGAGCACCCCATTTTCCGAGACGGAAAAAATAGCGCGCTGTACCCACGCATCCACCATCACTTGTTCGGCGACTGGGAAATCATCGCCCTGCGCTGTCAGTTGCTCGGCATCAAAGCGACGGGCCAGCAGTGTTCCATCACGAACGAATAGCAGAAATCCCGGGGGGGCATAGATGGCGTTCGAATAATTAGAAAGAATGAGTTTCTGCTCATGCCCATCCAGGCAGCCGACATAAATTCCTCCGCTGGTAAGCGGATGTCCCCCGACGTATAAGAAGTGTCTACCATCCGGTAGAAAATAGGGCCAGCGATGAGTGGTCATATGAGCGGGGTCGAGAGTCGTAACTTGATGACGAGAGCCACCGGACGCTAAGATGCAATAGATTGGATCCGTCGTGGTGGGCGTGAATATGATCGTTCCGTCCCGGTTCCAGCTCCCGCCCCGGCCCGTCGGCGCATCACACAACGTTTGTGGCGGACCACCTGAGACCTCGATCCTTCTCAAGTTTCCGTCAGCGAAGAATCCAAGTGAGCGGCTGTCGGGGGACCAAAATGGAAAGCTCGCGCCTTCCGTTCCCGTCAGGGGCTGTGCAGCCAGCGAGTCAATGGGCCTCACAAAAAGGAGGGTGCGCTCCATGTGACGGGCGGTGAAAGCCAGCCGGCGGCCGTCTGGTGAGGCCACCACCGGACCGGCATTTGGCCCGGTGAGAAGAAATGCAGACTTCTCCGGTGGAAGAACATGAGCACGAAGCGCTTGCACCTCAGACTCAGAGACCCGCACGACTGATGTCCCCGGCCGTCGCTCGAGGATCGGCGCAGCTTGCGCCCACTTATCTCGAATCCACTCTAATTGAAACTTTAGATCGTACGCATCTCGCCAACGCTTTTCGCGGTCTTTTGCCAGACAAGCTCTGATTATCCGATCCAATGCGCGAGGCGAGACCGTCTGTAAGCTGGAGATTGCTGGCGGCTCAGAGGAAAGAATCGCTGCGATCAGACTGGCCTTGCTCTTGCCGTTAAAGGCTGGTTTTCCGGCAAGCATTTCGTAGAGCACTGCCCCAAAGGCAAAAAGATCAGAAAGTGAATCGGCTTCCATACCTTCTAATTGCTCCGGAGCCATGTATTGCAAGGTGCCGATGATCGTTCCCTCTGCGGTCAGCGACTTTTGGTCGACCGTCGCGTCGGCAAACGGTCCTTCTAACCGCAGCTTGGCTAATCCAAAATCCATCAGCTTCGCCCCAGCCTTGGTCAACATGACGTTGCCCGGCTTGAGGTCGCGATGGACAACCCCGTGACGGTGAGCATTGTCCAGTGCGTCGGCGATGTGAATGGCATACTCCAGTATCTGATTCAGTGGGATGGGCCCTTTCATTAATCTGTCGGCCAAAGTCTCGCCTTCCAGATATTCCATCACGAGATAATCGACACCACTGTGTGAGCCTATGTCGTAGAGAGAACAGATATGTGAATGGGCAAGTTGCGAAACTACCTTGGCTTCGGCCTCGAAACGCTGTTTGAGTTGAGCGCTTGATGAGAGGTGTAAAGGTAGAACTTTGACGGCAACGTTCCGCTCAAGTCGGGTGTCGCGTGCGCGGTAAACTTCTCCCATGCCGCCCGCTCCTGCGGGCGCGAGAATCTCGTATGGGCCGAGTTTGGTGCCAGAGGCTAGGCGCACGGTTAACGGGAATTATACGCTTGACTTAAGATTCCGAGAAGTTGAGCATGTTTTGTATATCCGCGTTGCACATATCTCTCAAGCGAAAGGTATAGCGCAAGACTAGCGGGCATCCGGGAAGTTGCGGCAAATATCCCGTCAATGCCTAAGTGTTCTCGACGAGCGCCATCGTGGTTACAGGCTGAGTTTTCGCTCCGCCCTGAATCGTGAGCTGGAGCGCGGTGTCGCTGCAAGCGCCAGGTGTTTCACAGACCCTGTCCGAAAGACAAAGAAAGTGCGTTCTAGGGGGTAAATGCAATGGCGAGGAAGCGTGGACCGGGAATGACTCGCAGGGAAATGATCAAGACGGCGGGTAGGGTTGCACTGGCGACAGGGATGGGACCGGCGTTCTTGTTTCCAGAGCGGGCCCAAGCGCAGCAGAAGACGCTAAAGATCTGCCAATGGAGCCATTTTGTCCCCGCGTGGGACACGTGGTTCAACAAAACCTACACGGTGGAATGGGGACAGAAGAACAACGTCACTGTCATCGTGGACAACGTCAACACAGTGGACCTACCTGCAAAGGCGGCGTCTGAAGTCTCGGCCAGGAAGGGCCACGACCTGTTCATGCACCTCTCTCCGCCGGCCTCCTACGAGGCGCAGGTCATCGACATGACGCATGTCTATCAGGAGGTGGAGAAAAAGCACGGGAAGATGATCGACTTGGCACACAAGTCCACGTTCAACCCCAAGAGTAAGAAATACTTCGCGTTTTCGGACGCCTACACACCTGATCCGGGCAACTGGCAAAAGGATTGGTGGATGGAAGCCGGCTACCCCAATGGGCCCGACACTTACGACGACTTGCTGAACGGCGCCAGAAAAATTAGAAAAGCAGACAAGACAGGGCCTCCCTGCGGCCTGGGCCTCTCCCAGGAACTGGACACTAGCATGGCCATGCGCGCCATCCTCTGGTCTTTTGGAGGCGCGGAGCAGGATGAGGCCGGCAACGTCACCATCAATTCTAAGAACACCATCGAAGCCTTGAAATATATGAAGGCGCTCTACCAAGACACGGAGACGCCGGAGGTCTTCACTTGGACCCCTCCCTCGAACAATCAAGCCATGTTGGCGGGTCGAGTGTCCTATGTGGCGAACGCCATCTCCATCACGCGCCAGTCCGAGCGAGAGCACATGCTCATTGACAGCAAGATCATGATCAGCCGCGCGCTCAGGGGCCCAGTGCAGAGAATAGCCGCCGAGCACGTGATGAATTGCTACGTGATCTGGGAATTTGCCGAGCAAAAGGAACTAGCCCAGAAGTTTCTCATCGACTACATGGACCATTTCCACGAGAGCTTTATCGCCGGACAATTTTACAATTTCCCTTGCTTCCCCCACACAGTACCCGATCTGCAAAAGGAGATCGCTAATGACCCGCGGGCGAACCCTCCGGACAAGTACAAGGTGCTGGGAGACGTGCTCGATTGGGCGACCAACGTGGGCTATCCGGGTTACGCCACGCCGGGAATCGCGGAAGCGTTCGGCCTCTGGGTGATTCCCACCATGTTCGCAAAGGTCGCCCGCGGGGACGAATCTGCGGAGGATGCGGCTAAAGCCGCTGAAGGCGAGTACAAGCGTATCTTCGCGAGATGGAAATAACCTGGATTTTTACGTTCGCCCACATCGCGAGCATTGGCTTGGCGGAGGGTCCCTCGAAGGGCGAGATGCTAAACATCGATGACGCCACGGTCCGAGGTGCGCGCCCCTTCGGACGCCCCCCGCTTTCGGTTCATCTTACATCCGAGACCAGCAGCGACATCAGGTGGGGTGCAGGCCTTCGAGAATTTCGAGAAAGCGCGGCTTGTTGCGGAGGGGAGCGAAGTCGGGGGTGTATTTGGCCCAGATTTTGAACCAGGGGTCCCGCATGGCAAATGCTTGCTCGATGAAAGTCATCGCCTCGTCGGAATGGCCGAGAGCCAAAGCGGGACCTGCGAGTTGTGCCGGCGAGACATATTCGCTTTCGGCGCGCGCCAGCAGTTCTCTGTAAAGCCCGGTGGCTTCCCGGATTTTGCCCATGGCGGCGTAGGTCATGGCCAGTGGTGAGAGAGCATAGGGGCTCCGGCCCGAGATCGACAAAGCATTCTTTCCAGTGGCGACGGCAGCGTCAAAATCACCGTGCCAGCGCGAGCTGTTGAGCAGGACCCACTGAGCGAAAAAGGATTCTGGATCCAGCGAGGCGGCGGTCCTTACATCCACGAGCGCATCTTGATATCGACCCGCCATAGCTTGAACATAAGCCAGTATCCCAAAGGCATAACTGGAGAGGGGATCGATTTCGACGGCCTGTCTTGCCTGGCGAATCGCATCATCGAACTGCCCTTTAGCGGAACCGAGATACCAGAAGCCGTAGAGGGCTTGAGCGGGAACATAGCGAGGATTGAGCTCGAGGGCCTTTAGAAATTCCTTTTCGGCGCGGGGATGATCCCAATCTTTCAGCAAATACGCACAAGCAAGCGCATTGTGGGCTTCCGCGAGAGAGGGGTTCAGCTCGACAGCGCGCTCCGCTGCATTCTTGCATGCGGGAAAGTAATTCTCGGGACGCGCAAATCCATAAAAGGCGAGCATGGTGAGATTGTCGGCAAGCGTGGCCGAAGCCAGAGCGTAGAGCGGATCGAGTGTAAGTGCCTGCTCGAAACAGGCGAGGGAGGATTGCATGCCAGCGCCGCGGCGATAGAGAAGAATGCGTCCCTTGAGATAGAGCTGGTAGGCTTCGAGGTTGGATGTCCCGACCTTTACCAGAGGGGATTCGCTGTCGGCGGTTAGTGTGACTTTCAGCTTCCCCGCAATGGCGCGGGCAATTTCCTCCTGAATGGCGAATACATCCTGAACTTCGCGGTCGTAGCGCTGCGACCAGAGATGATAGCCGTCGGCTACATTGACAAGCTGCGTGGTGATGCGAATGCGATTGCCGGCTTTGCGTACGCTGCCTTCGAGGATCGTACGCACGTTGAGTTGCTCGCCAATCATGCGGAGATCTACGTGCTTGCCCTTGAATGAAAACGAGCTGCTACGGGCCACAACCTGAAGGTCAGAGATCTGGGAAAGGGCGTTGATGATCTCTTCGGTGATGCCGTCCGCGAAGAATTCATTTTCCGAATCGGAACTCATGTTAGTGAACGGCAGAACGACAATGGATTGATGCTTGGTCCCGGTGGGAATGGACGTAAACGGCCGAGACCGCCCATCACTGGACGGTTTTCCCGAATCTGCGTCCCGCTTCACCCGCTGCAGATCAGTTCGCATATCGGCTGCGTGCTGGTAACGCAGCTGGCAGTCCTTCTCTAGCGCCTTGTTGATGACGTCTTCCAGTTTGTGGGGAAGTCCGGGATTTAACCGTACTGCAGGAACTGGTGAGCGATTCAGAATGGCTTCGAAAATCGTTGCGGCGCTTTCCCCACGAAAGGGCATCTCTCCAGTGGACATCTCATAGAGGACTGCTCCGAATGAAAACAGATCGGTTCGAGCATCCAGATCCTTTGCGCGCGCCTGCTCGGGGGACATGTAAGCAACTGTGCCGACCGCGGAGCCGGGGCTGGTCAAGTGCTCCGCACTCGCGGCCACGGTCAAATCCTGATCAACCGTGGGCCTGGATACTCCGCTTCCCGCGAACTTGACCTTCGCCAAACCGAAGTCGAGAACCTTTGCGAGACCGCGGTTGGTGACAAAAATATTCGCTGGCTTGATGTCACGGTGAATGATCCCCTTGGCGTGCGCGGCGTCGAGAGCGTCGGCAATCTGAATTCCTAGCTCCACAACGTGCTCGATTTCCATCGGCCGACCGCTGATGCGATGCTTCAAGGTCTGGCCCTCCATAAACTCCATGGCGATGAAAAGACACCCGCCATCTTCGGCAATCGCGTAAATCGTGCAGATGTTGGGATGGTTCAGTGCAGAGGCGGCTCGGGCCTCGCGCCGCAATCGTTCGATTGCTAGCGGGTCTTTTGAAAGTTCTTCGGGCAGGAACTTCAGCGCGACATGGCGGCCCAGCTCGAGATCTTCGGCCTCGAAGACCACACCCATGCCGCCGCCACCAAGTCTTTGGAGGATACGATAGTGGGAAATCGTCGTACCGATCATAGAAGAGGAATCTGCCACTGGACGCGGATATTACTCCCAATGCTCCAATGCAGGCAATTGCGCAAAATAAGCTCGACAGGGCCGACAAACAGCTTACCCGGCGATCGAAATCTCTTTAAACGAGCCAATAGCCTTATTGGGGAATTCCCGAGGTTACGATCTGACTGGCTGTGTAAGACCTCAAACGTGAATGAATCCAAGCGTGGAAGCCCCGCGGAGCTCACTGCAGCTTACTCTCGTGGCAAATTCGTTGTGTCCAGGTGAGGAGAAGCGTACGATGCGCCAGCGAGAAGTTCGAATCGAGCCGCCGTATGTATCGCTCGAATCCAAGCAACGGAGTACCGATTGAACCATGATGAGTGCGACACCCAATGAGAAAGAAGCGACATCCGCGTGCGATAGGGTCAAGGTGGCAGTTGTGCAGGCGGCTCCGGTCGCGTTCAATCGTGAGCGGACGCTCGAGAAACTTCACGGGCTTGCAGGGGAGGCGGCTCGCAAAAGCGCCCGGCTGGTACTTTTCCCTGAAGCGTTTGTCTCCGCTTACCCGAGAGGGCTCGATTTCGGCGCAGTGGTGGGTTCGCGTTCTCCAGAGGGCACCGAATATTTTCGCCGATATTGGGAGAGCAGTGTGGATGTCCCCGGTCCTGCGGTTGACCAACTCGGCCAGACAGCACGGACTCACAATATCTATCTCGTCGTCGGTGTCGTCGAACGAGATCGTGGCACGCTCTACTGTTCCGTATTGTTCTTTGCGCCGGATGGCAGCTTCCTGGGCAAACACCGGAAGGTGATGCCGACTGGCTCCGAGCGGCTCGTTTGGGGCTTCGGTGACGGTTCCACGCTGCCGGTGTTCGACACTCCATGGGGGAAAGTCGGTGCCGTGATCTGCTGGGAGAACTACATGCCGCTGATGCGGGCGGCAATGTACGCGAAGGGCATCGAGATTTATTGTGCTCCGACTGCCGACGCCCGCGACTCCTGGGCTGCTTCGATGCGTCACATTGCGGTCGAGGGGCGATGCTTCGTGCTGTCGTGCAACCAATTTAGCCGCCGATGTGATTATCCGAGTGATTATCCTTCGGTCTTTGGAGATGGTCCGGAGGCAGTCGTGTGCCGCGGAGGCAGTTGCATTGTCGATCCTTTCGGCAATTTTCTTGCCGGACCCAACCTGGAGGGCGAGGAGATTCTGGTCGCCGAGATCGATCGCGCGCAGATAGTCCGAGGTAAATACGACCTGGATGTTGTAGGCCATTATGCGCGGCCGGATATCTTTCAACTCCACGTGGATGAGCGGTCGAAACAACCTGTCACGATTCACGGCGCCGAAGCGACGCGCAAGGGAGAGCCGACGACTCAATCTGACCGCGACACTTCTGCAAGCCACACCGAATGATTCAGGTTCGAGCTTGCCAACAGGTGCATGTGGTGCAAGGAGACTCGCTCGGGCGAGGATTAAGCCCTGAGTTCCCTATTCACTGAAGGAGGAATCTGAAATGGGACGGAAAACAGGCCATCGATTTACAAGGAGGGACTTCGTCAAGATTACTGGCGCCGGGACATTGGGGGCTACAGCCGGCCCGTTTTTTCTGTTTCCCGAAAGAGCTCTAGCGCAGCAGAAAAGCTTGAAGATCGCTCAGTGGAGCCACTTCGTTCCTGGTTTTGACAAGTGGTTCGACGGTGTTTTTGCTAAGCAATGGGGCGAGAAGCACAACATGAATGTTACCGTGGACCATATCACCGCCCGCGAGGTGAACGCCCGGGGCGCGACGGAAGTCTCCGCTCGCAAAGGCCATGATCTCTTTCTGTTTCAGTTTCCACCCGCAGCCTACGAAAAGCAGGTGATCGACCTGACCGACGTTTATCAGGAGGTCGAAAGAAAACACGGGAAGGTCATTCCGCTCGGGCACCGGTCCACCTTCAACCCCAAGACCAAGAAATATTTCGCGTTCAGCGATTCCTATGTGCCGTTTCCCGGCAACTACCGCCAGGACCTGTGGGAGCAGGTAGGTTTTCCCCATGGCCCAGACAGCTACGACGACCTGCGCGTCGGAGCCAAAAAGATCCGCGACAAAACCGGGAATCCCTGCGGTATCGGACTTTCCCAAGACAACGATACGAGTTCCGCCGTGCGCGCCATTCTCTGGTCCTTCGGTGGATCGGAGCAGGATGAAAAGGGAAACGTGATCATCAATTCCAAGCAGACCATCGAGGCACTGAAATTCATGCGGGCGCTCTACCAGGAATCCGAAACGCCCGAAGTGTTCACCTGGGATGAGACTTCGAACAACAGGGCGATGCTCTCCGGGAAGATTTCCTACACGATGAACGCAATTTCGATCACGCGCGCGGCCGAAAAAGACAATCCGGAAATGTCGAAGAAGATCCAGCTTTGCCAGGCGCTAAAGGGGCCAGAGCGAAGGATGTCGCCGGGAAACGTTGTGAACTATTACGTGATTTGGGAGTTTGCGGAGAACAAAGAGGGCGCCAAACAATTCCTTAAGGACTTCACCGACAATTTTGGTGAAGCATTCAAAGCGAGTGAGTTCTACAACTTCCCATGCTTTCCGAGCACCGTGCCAGACATGGCAGGGCTGCTGGAGCGAGACCCCAAAGCCAGCCCTCAAGATAAGTACAAGGTGCTGGCCAATGTGCTGGACTGGACGACGAACGTCGGCTTCCCGGGCTATGCCACGAATGCGATCTACGAGGTCGTCAGCACATTCGCCCTGAACACCTTGTTTGCCAAAGTAGCACGCGATGAACTCAGCGCCGAGGAAGCCGCGCGCACCGCAGAAAAGGAAATCCAACGCATCTTCGACAGATGGAAATAGCTTTGTAGCTCGATTGCATGTGCTCGGAGCCGGGCGTAACATGCACTGCCAGTGCCCGACTCCTTACCGACACTAGGGACCACCATTTCCCACTACCGTTTCCTGCAGAAACTCGGCGGGGGCGGCATGGGTGTGGTCTACGAAGCCGAAGACCTCAGCCTCGGCCGCCACGTCGCGCTCAAGTTTCTGCCCGATGATCTGGCGCAAGACCCGAGAGCCCTCGAAAGCTTCCGCCGCGAGGCTCGTGCCGCTTCCGCGCTCAACCATGCCAACATTTGCACGATTCACGAAACCGCCGAAGACGCAGGGCGTCTTTTTATCGCCATGGAGTTTATGGAAGGCCAGACGCTCAAGCATCGCGTCAGTGGCCAGCCTCTGGAATTCGAGCAGGTGGTGGAGTTGGGTATTCAGATTGCCGACGCCTTGGATGCCGCGCACGCAAAGGGCATCATCCATCGCGACATCAAGCCAGCGAACATTTTCATCACTGCGCGTGTCCAGTTCCAAATACGCCGGCTTAGGAAAGAAAGACGAAGCGGTCGCCGAACTCCAAAAAGCATTCGAGGAAGACTACCGCGATTTCGCCGCCATCGACGCCAGCCCCCACCTCGCTGCGCTCCGCTCCTACCCCGGCTTCCGGCAACTCCTCCGCCGCTATTGGCAATAATGCATCCTGAGCATCCCACTCTCTCCCTCGGTGCTGCGCTCGTCCTGCCGGTTGGCATATCGGGCACCAGCACAGCGCGGGCGGCGTTCCGGGAAGTTACGGCCACCGCTCAGGCAGCCTCCCGTAACTTCCCACAACAGATGGGATGAGCCGGTCCCCACGGGATGCCTTACGCGCAACCTACTTTAACTCGATAACCAACTCGCGAAACGGCCTCTCACCCTTGTTGACCAGTAGGGGAGCCGTCTCTCCCTTTGGGTGCCACAAAATTGAACCCTGGTTGCGCCTGTAGAATTGAGGTGCGCTTCCGTTGGCATCGCTGGCATCGTAGCTCGCCTCGTCGAGCCACACGATTACCTGGTCGCCAGCACGAATCCAGCCGCCCTCACGCCGTGCTCCAGGTGCAAAATAGACTTCCGTAATCTTAACGCGATCGTTGTCCAGAAGAACTTTCGCGGGCAGACCTCCCACGGCACGTGCGCTTGTACTGACAAGTTGGCCGGTTCCCAGCCCCAAAACGAACACAGCAAAACCCGCGAACAGAATCGACGCACTCTTGGGCATGTGGCTCTCTCCCCATCTCTAAGCCGGGATTCCCGTTTGACCTCCCGGGTGACCGATAACCTACGCCCAACCCTGTCGGCATGCAATGCTCCTGCTAGGTTCTTGACTGCAGAGTCTTTCGGCCAGGTGCGAAAAAATCCCAAGGCCGAAAACTGTCACGTCTGCACCTCATTTCCGTATTGCCGACCACTCGTCCGCAACTGCCGGATGAATTGGAATGATACTTCCTTCTTGCGGTACGATTGGCCGGCAATTCCGAAGTAGCCGTCGGCTCCGATTTGCCCGCACTCCATTTGCCCGTGCAATCAACCGATATCTCGGCCGGACTGTCTCAGAGTAAGGGTTCACTCCATCTTTCCATTTTCTCTCCACTTTGCTGCTCCTTCCCCTTGAATGGAGCCTAATCGGGACTATTTCGTGCGATTGCCTGTATTGGTCCCTGGGCGTAACATGCACTTCCAGTGACCGATTCCTCGCCGATGACCGGCGCGACCATATCTCACTACCGCATCCTGCAGAAGCTCGGCGGGGGCGGCATGGGTGTGGTTTACGAGGCTGAAGACACTCGCCTCCATCGTCACGTCGCACTGAAGTTTCTTCCTGAAGGAATGACCCACGACCACCAGGCACTGGAACGTTTCCAGCGCGAGGCGCAAGCCGCATCCGCGCTGAACCACCCCAACATCTGTACGATTTACGACATTGGCGAACAGAATGGCCAGGCCTTCATCGCCATGGAGTTCCTGGAGGGTCAGACGCTGAAGCATCACATCAGCGGCCAGCCCATGGAAATCGAGCAGGTGGTGGAGTTGGGGATTCAGATTGCCGACGCCCTCGACGCCGCCCACGCCAAGGGAATCATTCACCGCGACATCAAGCCAGCGAACATATTCATTACCGCGCGTGGCCAGGCCAAAGTTCTCGATTTCGGTCTTGCCAAGGTGACTGGTGCAGGCGCCGGAGAGGAATCGTTGACGCGGGATGTCGCGAGCCTGGGACTGACTAAGACAGGCTCAGTTCTGGGCACCGCGGCCTACATGTCTCCCGAACAGGCGCGGGGGCGCGACCTGGACGCGCGTACGGACATCTTCAGCTTCGGCTGCGTGCTCTACGAGATGGCGACGGGCCAGATGCCCTTTAGCGGCCAAAGTCAGGCGGAGATTCACGATGCCATCCTGAATCGCGCTCCCGTCACTCCAGTGCGGCTCAACCCGAAGGTCCCGCCCGCGCTCGATCACATCATCGCCAAGGCGCTCGAAAAAGACCGCGAGCTCCGCTACCAGTCGGCCGCCGATCTCCGTGCCGACTTAAAGCGCCTGCGCCGCTCCGAGTCCAGCCAAACTCCCATCGCGAGCCAGACGCCTCCTAAGCAGCGCTCCGCCGCACGTCCCGCCCTCTTCCTTCTAACCGCATTGCTTGTGGCTGCCGCCGGATATGGTGGCTTCCATTGGTACCGGGGACGCGCCGTCTCGTCTCCCTCTGACCCGGGCGCCAAGCCTTCAGTAGCTGTCCTCCCATTTCAAAACCTCAGCGGAGACCCGCAGAACGACTACTTCAGCGATGGGACTACCGCAGAGATCATTACCAAGCTCTCCAGCATAAAGAACCTCGAGGTGACTTCGCGGACCTCCGTCGGCCGCTACAAAGGCACGCAGAAAGACGTCAAGGAAATCGGCCGCGAGCTGGGCGTGCGTTACATTCTCGAGGGCAGTGTCCGCAAGGCCGAGAACCGGGTGCGTATCACCGCGGAGCTTGTTGACACCTCCACCGGCTTTCACCTCTGGGCCAAGGATTTTGACCGCGATCTAAAAGACGTGTTTTCCGTACAAGAAGAAACCGCGTTGAAAATCGCCGACGCCCTCAAGCTGCAATTGACACCGGAGGAGCAGCAGGAGGTCCGGCGACGCTATACGCAGAACGTGGAAGCCTACGACGCGTATCTTCGAGGCAAAGCATTGGTGGGGGGGCCATTTGACCGCCCCGAAAAGCTCGAGCTCGCGCGTAAGGACTTCGAAGAAGCGCTCCGCCTCGATCCGAATTATGCGCCTGCCCTCGCGGGCCTTTCCTGGGTGGAGGGGCAATTCTATCGGGATATCGACTCCGACCCATCGTATTTGCACCGCGCGGAGAGCTTAGCCCAAAAGGCACTGGCCATCGATTCTCAACTCTCTGATGTCCATTTTGCGCTCGGATATATTGCCTCGGCGCAGTATGAATACCGCAGGGCCGCGGACGAGTTCCAGGAAGCGCGCAGGCTGGAGCCGGATAACGCGATTGCTTGGGACCACGAGTCTTGGGTGTTGGCCTACCTGCAGCCGCCCGACGGGCTGGGCGCCGAGAAAGCCTCGCGCGAAGCGCTTCGTCTCGGACTTTCGACGATGAGCAGTTACTACCACCTAGGCCGCGCGCTTATGGTGCAGGGGCGCTACGACGAAGCCATCGCGGCATTCGAGCAGTCCCGCGCGTTGAGCCCTGCGTCCGGCGCTCCCGATTATGGTCTTGCCCAGGTCTATCTGGCCCAGAACGAGTACGACCGCGCTTTGCAGGTGTTTTTGCGCATTCCAGAAAAACAGAGACAGGTCTCGCCCTACCGATTCGTGGCCAGTTCCATTTACGCCGGTTTAGGGAATAGAGAAAAAGCGCTCGACGAGCTTCAGAAAGCACTCGAGTCGGGCTACCGCGATTTTGCCGCCATTGACGCCAGCCCTCATTTGGCCTCGCTCCGCTCCAATCCCCGCTTCCAGCAACTCCTCCGCCACTATCGGCAGTAATGCACTCTGCGAATACCGCTCTTCCCCCTCGCCGCCCGCCTACGTGCAACGCGTATCTTAGGCATCAGTAAACTGTGGCCAGCAGGGGACGCGACCCGTTGGGCTAAGCAATGCGCTGCCGCCTTGAGCAAACTGTGGATATCAGCAGGTCCGCCGTTCGTCTGGGAAACAGTTGGGACGATTACAGCGTGCTGCTAAGGAACTATCGGCAGAATCACCGCCGAGGGATGCGTCCTGTCGTGAAGGATCGCATTGGTGGCCTTCACCATCCGCGTCCCGCTGGCCTGCTGTTCACCTGTGTTCAAGTTCCTGTCAAATCGCGGGAAATTGCTGCTGGAAATCTCCAGCCGCAACTTGTGCCCAGCCAGAAATACGTTGCTCGTGGCCCACATATCCACAGTGATGTGATACGTCTCTCCTGGCTTCGCTAGCTCCGCCTTTTCCTGCGAGTTTCGGTAACGCATCCGCAAAATCCCTCCCGTTAGGTTCTGCGCAAATCCATTTGGCCAAACATCAACCAGCGTTCCTGTGAAATCCGTATCTACGGCTGAAGTGCTCACGTACAAATCCAGCGAAATTGGTCCGGTTACCTCCATGTCCTTGGTAAAGGCCGGAGTGGTGTATACCAGCACATCGCTGCGGGCTTCCGCTGGTCGCTGATCTTGCGGGCCGATTCCAGTCGGCAGCGCTTCGCAGCACAGTGGCCCGCCAATCGTGGGCACGGCATCAGCCGGATCGTAGATGTACTGATCGTGTTTCTCTTCCCCGGGCGCTGCGCCGTTCAGCGTGCCATCACCGTTCGACCCGTTCGCCGCTCCCGCAGAGTGAAGGTAATATCGCGTGTTCTTTGCGCGGGCGAGTGGCCATTCGTCCTCCTCGCGCCACTCATTTCTCCCCATCACAAAAATCTTCACGGGTTTCTCTTCCTCGACGCCGTTCCTTTGCCCCTTGAGCAGAGAGTCGTACCAACGTAAGAGCAGCTCAGTGAGATCGAAGGGGGCTTTCTCGCCAAAATCCACCGCGCCGATTTTCCGGGCTTGCGGGCCACCCGCGTGCCCGCCAACATACACCATCAGCCGCTGTCCCCGCTTGGCCGCTTCCGTTCCCGCTTCTGTCTTCATCCGCTCATAATTCTTCAGCGTGCCACCAAGAAAAACGTCGTACCAGGCCCCAATGCTGAACACGGGCACCTGGATCTGGCCGTAATGACCTTCAATCGATGTCTGTTTCCAGTAGGCGTCGAAATCAGGATGCGCTAGCCAATCGGTGAAATAACTCGCTACGCTCGCAACGGAAGGAACCCCGATCACGGGATAGGAGTTCAGCGGCAACACTCTGGTGCCTGTCAACGCATCGCCGCTTTGTTCGATGCGTCTCTGCAAGGTGTTCATCGCTAGCCCAGTGGTCCATGATTCGCTGAACCACTGTTCGAATGCCCCGCCCTGGTAAATTAGTCGGTCGTGGTCGTTCGACCCCGCGACCCTCGGGCAAATTCCCGCGAGGTGCGGCGGAGCCGCGATCGCGGCCAATAATTGATCTGCGCCCATATACGACATGCCGAACATCCCCACTTTCCCGCTTGAATAAGGCAGCGCCGCGGCCCACTCCACCGTGTCATAGCCATCCTGCGACTCATACTTGAAGGGATACCACTCTCCCTCCGATTCGAAACGCCCGCGCACGTCCTGCGCGATCACCACGTAGCCCCGCGCCGCGACCTGCAGGCCAAGCTCTAGTGTCCCCGTCTTGTCGTACGGTGTGCGCGTGAGCAGGACGGGGAACTTTCCGTCCGCTTTGGGCCTGTAAATATCCGCGCGCAAAGTCGTGCCGTCGCGCATTTTAGCCGCAATGTTGCGCTGCACAATCACTTCGTATTTTTCTTCTGCCGCCACACGTGCGGGCATAAAAAGCACGGCACAGACCACCGCCAGCACGGCCCAGCTTAAAACGGTTTTCATCTCTTCCTCCGGCCGTGGATGGTAGCACCTAAGTTCTCAGAGTCTTAGAAATGATGCTTAACTCACCAATTAAGCAGCCATCTGCCTAAACCGCAGTAGTCCCTACACCGGAGGCGTGCCCCCACGGTTCGGAAACGACGCTCTGAAAAACTACGTGCGACGGTTCCGGAAAGATGGCCGGTAAGACGGAAATAATCCTGGTGCCTCCGCACCAAGAGGTTGTCATCCCCGCGGCCGGGGCGGGCTTCTCGGAGGCAGGCAACTTTTTCGAGCCGCGAGATGGACGGAGAGACTGGAAAACTTCAGAGCTACAACCACCGGATCGTCCGGGATCCAAAGATCTGCGGAGGGGAACCTGTCTTCCAGGGAACCCGCGTTACTCTGCGAACGGTGCTCGCCAGCCTGGCAGACGGCGATTCCCCCGAGCAGATTCTGGCCGATTTCCCGAGTTTGAAACCTGCGGATGTCCAAGCTGCTATCGCGTTTGCCGCCGCATCTGCCGAAGAGGACTTGCCCATCCCCGAAGTCCCTCATCTCCGATGAAGATCAAGCTGGACGAGAATCTTCCCCTCCGGCTTGCGACCCTGCTGAAAGAACTTGGCCATGATGTCCAGACCGTGCATGACGAAGGGCTGGTCGGCCTTTCAGACGCCAAGATTTGGGAGGTGGTGCAAACGGAATCGAGGTTTCTGATCACCCAGGACTTGGACTTCTCTGACCTGCGAAGATTTGCCCCCGGTTCACACCATGGCATCCTGCTCGTGCGGCTTCATTCGCCTAATCGGAGAAACTTGGTAGGGAGAGTGGTAGAGATATTTCATTCGGAAAGCGTCGGTGAGTGGGCTCGCTATTTCGTTGTTACTACCGGGCGCAAAATTCGCGTGTTTTTAGTTCAGTTCAGGGCCTATCGCGGCCTCCAAAGACGTCGTATTGGGAGTCGTATTGTTTATTTTCGACACCTTTTGGAGGCGAGCGATGAGGCGATGGGACCGGCTACTGGACAGCTACATGGAGGAGTACCGCGCCCGCGGGGTTAGCGTGGCGTCGGTAGCCAACACGGAAGCACGACTGAGCCGCTGGGGGACGTGGTTGAAGTGGCGACGTCCACGGATCGCCATCGAGCAGATTGACGCCGCGCTGATCACGCGCTACATGGCCTGCTGTTTCACCTTCCGCGCCAAAGCCACGGTCTACACCACGCTGAGCACGATGCGGGGCTTCGGCGACTACCTGGTGCGCCAGGGATTGTGGACCATCAACCCGCTGCGCTGGATGAAGGGGCCGAGGGTCACGGCCTCGAGCCATCTGCCGAAGCGGATTGATCGCGCGCACATGCAAGCGATGTGGCGGGAAGCCGCAAGCCGTCCGGGCGCCTACAGCGCGCACCTGTGGGTCACCGTGCTGGCGCTGCTCTACGGCACCGGTCTTCGCCGCGGCGAACTCGAACGCCTGGACCTCGACGCATTCGACCGCACCGAAGGCACTCTGCACCTCGACGGCCGCAAGACGGGACGCGAGCGCGCGGTCCCGTTGCCGGAGATGGTGCTGCGCTGCCTGGAGACCTACCTGCCCGCGCGCCACAACCAGTTGGAAGCTGTCGGAGCGTACGGCGAGCGCGCACTATTGGTAAGCCGCAGCGGAAAGCGTCTCGCCGGCTGCACGATCAGCAACGGAGTGCACGCGATCGCGCGCCGCGCCCAGGTGCCGATCCACAGCCTGCATCAGTTCCGGCACACCTGCGCTTCCGATCTGCTCGAAGCCGGAGTGCATCTGGCCGAGGTGCAACGGATCCTCGGCCATTCGGTCATCTCGACCACCGTGCGCTATGTGCACATCGCCGATCCCCAGCGCCGCGCGGCGATGCTGCTGCATCCCCTGAACGATTGGCTCGCACCACAGGCGGTAAGCGCATGAGCCACCCGACGACGCCCGCACTCGATCCGCTCATCGAAGGATATTTCCGTTACATCGCCACCGTGGGCCGCAAGAAGCCGCGAACGATCATTGATGTGCGCTGCTCGGTGCGCCGCGCCATTGACCAACTCGCCGGGATTCGTCCGGGAGTCGAGCTCTGGCGCCTGGAGCTGGAAGATTTCCTGCGCTGGTTCGAAGCCGAGCGGCAGCGCGGCGCGACCCCGAACACGCTGGCCAAGCATCTGAGCCACCTGCGCGGGTTGCTCGAGTACTGCTGGCGCAGCGGACGCGCCGAACGCAACGCGCTCGACACCTTCAGCCTCCAGCATACGCTGCGGCCCAAGGCGCCGCGCTCGCTCACCCTGGAGGAAGCCGCGCGCCTGGTCGAAGCCACCGCCGCGCCTGGCGTGGCGGCGCGGCGCGACCGTCTGATCATCCTGCTGCTCTACGGCTGCGGATTGCGCACCAGCGAGCTGTGCGCTCTCGACGTGGCTCACGTCAACCGCGAACGCCGGGAACTTCTGATCGCAAAAGCCAAGAACGACCGCCCGCGCGTCGTCCCCATCCCCGACGCGCTCTACACCGAACTGCTCGCCTATCTGCTCGAACGCGGGAAGTGCGGCCCGCTGTTCCGCACCAGCGTCAAGAAGTGCCGTCTGTCGGCCAAGGACGTCTGCGAAGTGGTCGGCGCCGCGGTGGTTCGCGCTGAACTGGGTCCCGGCGTTACCGCCCGCACGCTGCGCCACAGTTTCGCCACGCACCTGATGGATCGTGGTGTCGATCTCGCCGTCATCGCCTCGCTGATGGGACATCGCAGCCCGCAGGAAACGGGAGTGTATCTGCACGTTCTGCCGGGACGCCCGCAAGCCGCCGTGCGCACCCTGCCGATCGGAGAGCGCTCATGAAATGGACCTATTGGATCGAACTCTACATTCGCACGCACTGCGTGGCGCGCGGCCTGCGCCCGCTCACGCTCGTCGCCTACGAAGCCGCGCTCGTGCAGTTCCGCGAGTGGGTGCGCATCACGCTCGAGGATCGTCCGCCGGACGAGCTCGCCGCGCGCGACGTGCTCGCCTATCTCGAACACCTGCGTACCGTGCGACACAACGGACCCGGCGCGGTGAACCGTGCCGTGGTCATCCTCCGCCGGTTCTATCGCGCCATGGTGGCGATGGGACATCTCGACCACCGTGCCAACCCGCTGCGCCACTTCCCCTCGATCAAAGCCGCTCCGCGCAAGCTCCCCGTCACGATTTCCTCCGAGCAGGTCCGCCGGCTGCTCGCCGGACCTGGCGAAGACACCATCATCGGCCTGCGCG